>Ga0256405_10000869_pt1 | contig 91672 bp, 72 predicted proteins | sample RumenRJG_02DNA_FD_189096 | JGI IMG/M metagenome (GOLD analysis project Ga0256405, IMG submission 189096) | Bovine rumen microbial communities from Lethbridge, Alberta, Canada - RJG_02 | ecosystem: Host-associated > Mammals > Digestive system > Stomach > Rumen | place: Canada: Alberta...
GGCAGAGGTCAATGCGGCGATGGTCAAAGCAAGACAGGGCTTCGCTCATCGAAGCCGCTGTCTCTACTTCATAACCGCTGACCCGCAAATAGTCGGACATCAGGCTGCCGCGCATCCTATCCGGCTCACATAGCAGAATGGTCAGTTGCAAGTCCATCGGGCTGTATTAGTATCTGGGATAACGTTGCGGGGCTTCAGCGGACCCTCCGGGTTCCTGAGTGCCCGAATTAATGGGATCCTTACTCGGGCCACTTGCCGTGCCATCCATTATCACATGCAAAGATTCAATCTCTGTAATCTCCGTTGCGGGATGATAATACATTTTCTTGTTCATTGGTATTATAAGTTTTTATATCGTTCATTTTTGTTACTTTATCACATGTCCTTGGGCGTCGTACTTGATGCCATTGCGTTCGATGACAAGAATGCCGTTTTCAATATACTTCTTCGTTTCTACGGTCTCTTCCTCTGCCTGCTCAACGCTTTCGCCGTTAGGCATCACCAGACGAACGCGAGGTGCCACATGGTAGATGGTTGAATAGTTCATCACGAAGTAAGCGCGGAAAGCATTCTGGTAAATCGCACCGCCGGGATAGTACAGCTTGTTACCGCTCAAATAGATAACACTTTTGTTCTCTTTCGAGTTCACACCATACTGCTCAATCTTGTCAATACGCTGACGATATTCCGTATTCACAAATCTAACAGAACCCGTGTTGTTCACATCCTGAACTACTGTGGTGGTGTTCTCCTCTATCTCGGTAAGACGGACATTATTAAAGACTGGATTGGCAATAGGAGCATCTTTGTCCGTAATCAGGACGTATGGTGTATTGGCTTTGATACTCGTCGTATTGGGCATACAGTTCAAGGTCAGATAACCCTTACCGCCTTTCTCCTCATACTGTGCACTTACCAGACTATACACATGACCATAGAACGGATGAGTCTGGTTGGAGGATAGACTATAACCGAACGGCAAGGCAAACGTACTCCAACGTTCGGCAGCAAACGTACGGTTCAACTGTACATCTTTCTGTTTCGCTTTGCCTGCTTTGTCGCTACCGGTTCTTAGCATATCCAGCAAGTCGGCGTAATCATCCTGCCATTGCGAGCCATTCTCAAAATTATCCGTCAACTCTATCGTCTCCTGAAGGGCAAACACTGCCGTCAGATTGACTGCTTCAGCCAGCGTGAACGAATATTCCGCATTTGTGCTGACCACCTGTTCGTTCGATGCATTCCGCCACTCTACAAAGCTGTAGAAGTTGTCAGGGGTGGCAGTCAGCGTGACGGTGCTACCTTCTTCCTGCGGTTGTCCACTGGTAATGGCTGTCTCACCGATAGCACCACTTACAGAGCCATGCTCTCCTGCTGTAAAGGTAACGTTATAAGAGACCACATTACGTTCCCACTTTGCATAGAGGGTGAAGTTTGCGGTCTTGGCGGTTGCGCCGATGGAGGTGACAGCATCGCCTTCGCAATTCTCATTTTCATACCAGCCGAGGAAGTTGTAACCGCTCTTCACACCGGCAACAAGGTTTGTCGGGGTGTTGTAGGTATGTGTAGCAGGCAGGGATGCCAGGTTGGAACCACTATAATCGGCATTATCCTTGTCTTTATAGGTGATGTCGTAGGTTTGCGGAGTCCATTGTACCACGTAGGTTGTGTTGGCGGCAGGCATCGTACCCGTGAACGTGGGAGACCAGCCGTTGAACGTATAGCCTGTACGGGTGGCGGTCGGAGCAGTTAGTGTTTGGGTGAACTGCACCGCTCCAGCAGTTGTACCACCAGTAAGAGTTGCATCTTCGGCATTCTTATTCCATGTAAGGGTGTATGAAGGTGCGGGGGCAGTCATGTTGATTATGTACAGGTCTTCTTGGCAAGTGCGGATCTTGACGTTAGACAGTGTATAGTAAATAATCCCTGCACTTACGCTACGTTGTATAGTGCCGCTGATACTCTGTATTTCTTCAATATAATCTCCGTCATAATACAACGAGCAGTGGTCTAAATCAAAGTCAGAAGTGCCATTAAGTGAATAAGAATTGTTATTCGTATTGAAGTTTTTAACTGTTATTCGTGCATTATTACCACTATTATCTGTCGCAGTCATTGTGAGGTAACTACCCGTAAAACTCATTGTAGCAGTCGAAGGTGCAAAAGTATTCTCCGAGCGGTTGCCCACAGTGAAATAGACTGATTGCCCATTAGCATCTTCTGTCACATTACTTGTTTCAATGAACATTCCGCCTACATTGTTTTCACGAACTATAATACTACCTCCTACATCCAAATCCCAATGCTTGTTGCTATTATTTTGCATTATTATGTCACAGTGTGAACATGTGGCATTATAATTAGATAGATATTTATACACAAATGCAGTATTAAAAGATACATACCAAACATCATAGCTGCTACTAGCATACAGTCCTTGTTTGGCCAACGAATATGTATTGGCCAAAGGTGCATTATTTAATTTATTAGTACATTCACCACCTTGATATGTTCTAGTATCAGTGGGAAAAATATACAACGTCAATCTATCATTTAATGAATTTTGAGCTGTAATCTTGCATACATTATAAAGATTTTGGCCGTCTGCAGTAAAACGATTATATCCTTCTTGCTGAGTCACTGACGTTGAGAGATTACTATACGTAAAGTGAGCATAGATATCAGCGTTACTGCAAGGGCTGACTATCGACATTGACGAAGTTATTTCCTCAAAATATGCCGTGAAAGTTGTTTTACTGCTTGAGACAGTGATAGTACGCGGGTTATCCGTATTGTCATCATCCCAATGACTAAACACATAGCCGGTCAAACCTGAAGCAGAGATCTCTACAGTCGCACCTTCGGCGTAAGAACCACTACCAGAGGTCGAACCGTGTGATGCATCATCGGGAGTTACTGTAATAGTGCATGTCGGAGTGAATACCGCTGTATATGTGGCAGTTCCATTCACCGAGATAGAACGCGGGTTGTCTGTGACTTCGTCATCCCACTTCAAGAAAGTATATCCGGATAGCGCATTCGCATTGAGTGTTATGTGCGTACCACCATCATACGTTGTTCCTGTCACAAAATCGCCATTTGTAGTTATAGTGCCAGTAACACTGCCTCGATTAGAATAGTTTGGAACGGCATTTATAACACCATTTTCCAACAACTCACGAATCGTTATGACATTGGCAGAACCCCAACGAACATCCACTTCTATATTTCCTCCTGCGCCTTTTCTGACAACAACATTATCTGCGATGGTACTAATCTCTCTCTTGTTGCTAACCGTACCATTGTTATAATCAGCATAATAAGACGATGCCCGACATTCACCATTAATATCTTCGTCCGAAATATAATCTATTACATAGTTATTATATGTACCACCTATAGGCAACCAGTAATAAGATTTGTTATACCATGTTTCGCCGTCATCTTCATAATAATTGTCAGATGTCCATAAAAACACATCATATTGTTTTTGAGCCGGACCGATTGTGCCATTATATGAGATTCCTTGATTAGCAGCCATCCAGAAACATAACACAACATAGTTGTCGGTCGTTTTAGAATTATCGTAGGCAACGACCTTGAAGAAATGTCGCTTAGTATTATCATAATACATCCAGTTCGTTTCATAACTAAAATCAGAAAGAGAAATATTATGACCAGATTTACCGTAAATGAAGTCCATTGCAAGATTTATAGGTTGCTCTACTATGGTAATAGGATTACCGCTATAATCGTATATTTCTATAGGCACATTATCCCAGTGAGCATTTTCAAACGCTGCTATACCGTTGCCGGATGTGTTGTAAATGCCATAAGTATAGCCGTCACCATCTGGTTTTAAGCGTGGTTCAACCCTAACGTTATAGACATAGTTACTATTGCTGTTTCCACTTACATAACTAAAATAAATAACAGCTCTATGCAGATACAACTGATCATTAGAAGCATCACCTGTGTAGTAATAGTGAGTGTTGGATTCGGATGATACAGAGAAAGCGCCATTCAATGCATTTTGAGAGCCTAAATCAACACTATACAACTGTAGGCAATTTCCACTACGACCGGAATGTTCCCATACAGATGCAGGTCCTTCAACATTGAATGTCGTGGCATTTGCTGCTGTTTGCCTTAACACGATCTTATCCGGACGCTTCATAGGATTACTCGCCCACGCACTCATGCCCGCTCCGAGCATAAGAAGGCAGAAAAATGTAAAAATCTTTTTCATAATGATTTGATTTTTTAGTTAAACTTTATGTTAATTTTGGTTGTTGTTTATTGTCAGCTTATCGTCGGCTCATCCTCTGCTCATCGGCTCGGTAATAGCCCTGTTATCTATCGTATATCTATCGTGTATCTATCGTATATCTATCGTGTTTAGCCTGAGAATTAACTCAGTTTGGCACGAAAAGATCATTGTTCCACACACACGGCGAAGGGGCGATACCTTGTGGGTATCACCTGCTTATACAGCCTTATATATAAGGTGTGCGGAGAACGAAAATGCTTTATGCGCGCAAACCGCCTGCGAAGAGGCCCTTTGCGAAGAGGCAGTTATGCCCCCCCCCCCGTGAGGCATTCGCACGACATTTCTGCCTTGCTACAACCTTGCGAGATGTGGAGTTAAACGCTTTCATTTGCTCTTCTTTCGTAAAGACATTTTCCGATTTCGGCTGCAAAGGTAATACATTTTTTTCATTCATGCAAATATTTTTGACGAATATTTAACAAAAATAGTTATTTTTATCAAAAAGGCGATGAAATTGACAAATTTTGACCCTCGAAAGTGCGGGCGGTAATGATGTGCGAACGCCAACTAAAAATGCAGTCTTTAATACTACAATAACGGGGTCATATATAACGGTACATACCGTATTGTCTCATCGATGCGGCCATCTGCAGGGTGGATGACTGTTGGCGCCGTGATAAATTCGCCAAACTTACGTGCGCATTTTTGCAAAGAAGCAGTGGTATAACCGGTTGAAGATTTTGCTTCAATAGGAATAATGTTATGGCGAGATGTGACAGGTTCTTTGCGAATAAGGAAATCAATTTCCATTCTATTGTTAGCATCTTCTTTATCCGCATTAGAATAGAAATACAATTTGTGTCCGGCAGCCACTAACATCTGCGCTACGATATTTTCAATCAACATGCCGGCATTGACTTCCAGTTTGTCCATGAGCAGTTTTCGGTATAGTTCCTTGGAAACAATCTGTTTTTCGTCAAAAGCATGGGAGATGAGCAAACCAGTGTCTGCCATATAACACTTGAGCGTTGTGCGTTCCATATTCAGTTTCAGCCCGATATTGGGCGCAGTTGTGTTATAACAGCAGTTCACTATTTTGGCATCGCTAAGCCACATAAAAGCCGTCTCGTAATCACGCATCCGTGCATCTTTCTTCAAATCTGCCAATCGAAACTTCCGTTCGTTGCGCTGTAGCTGTGCCGGTATTTCATCAAAGATACTCTCCACTTTCATTGCCAACCGACCGGCATATTTGCGTATGTCGTTTCGATAGATGGCAAGTATGTCACGCTTGATGGCATCTACTTGTTCCAAATCGCGGGTTTGTACATATTTTTCCACCGCTTGTGGCATTCCTCCCACAACCATATAGCGGCGGAACATATCCATTGCTTCACGATGCAGGTCTTTCAGGGATTTGGCGGCAAGATATTGCTTTTCAATATACGGCATCAATGTCTCATTACCCATCGCCCAAAGAAATTCCTCGAAATCCATAGGGTGCATTTCTATAGCACGTTCCTCGGAAGGGATGACGATGTCTTTAACATTGCTCTTGATACTAATGAGCGAGCCTGTCTCCAGATAATCATATCGTCCGTCCGCCACAAGATATTTAATGGCCGCACGGGCACGAGGGTATAACTGCACTTCGTCAAAGATAATTACTGATTGACGGGGTATCAATTTGACATGATAATGCAACTCCAGGTGCTCAAAAAACGTGTCCAAATCTTCCATATAGTCAATGAACCATCTCTTGACATTGTTGCCAACCTTGTTGAAGTCAATGAGGATATAAGAAGCGTATTCGTTTTTCGCGAATTCCTCCACAATATAACTCTTACCGATACGGCGTGCGCCTTCAATCAAAAGTGCCACCTCGCCTTTTCTGGTGGACTTCCATTCAAGTAACTTGTTGTAAATCTTGCGTTTCATAATATATATCACACATTTTCTCGACTATTATTTATGCGTTTCAATACACATTTTCAAAATATTGAATATGCTTTTCAATACACGTTTTCGAGGTTTCAGGCTGCAAAAGTACTGCTTTTTTTTCGAATATGCAAATGTTTTGCGAAAAATGTTCAGAAATCAGCCACTCTCGCGCGGACAACAAATGTTTGTAGTACCTTCAGCCCTCCCTGCTACTTTTTAGAGCGCAGGGGCCCGCCGAAAGAACGTTCGCAGCCTTGTGCGAACGCCAACTAAAAATGCAGTCAAGGGGCATAAAAAACCGTTTTTTTCCACTTTTTTGCATTTTTATTTGGTCATTCCAAATATTTGTAGTAATTTTGCGCGATTTTTCGGCTATAGTCTCTGACGATCAGCATATCGCGGACCCGAAAGGCAGGCACCTCAACCATGCCACACAAACCTTTAGGAGGGGCACGAGAACAGTAGTTTACACTAAAGCCGAGGTAACCATAAAAACCATATATAACAATGGATTTGATGAAGATTGCCGAACAGGCATTTGCCGGTGAAAAGAAAGAGTTTCCGGCGTTCGCAGCAGGTGACACCGTTACCGTTGCTTATCGTATTAAAGAAGGTAACAAAGAACGTATTCAGGAGTTCCGTGGCGACGTAATCGCCATCCACGGAAGCGAAGACAAGAAACGCTTCACCGTTCGCAAGATGTCAGGCAACGTAGGCGTAGAACGTATCTTCCCGATGGACAGCCCGTTCATTGAGAAAATCACCGTGAACAAATACGGTAAAGTTCGCCGCTCGAAACTGTACTATCTGCGTAACCTCACCGGTAAGAAAGCTCGTATCCCCGAAAGACGCATTAAGTAAGGGAAGAGCGCCAGACACGTGTAGAAAAAGCCTGCTTGAGTGCAGACTTTTTCTGTGCGTGTAACGCGGCGCGCAGGCGCGCAGGCCATGCGCCCTGTACGCGTAACGCATACAAAGAGAACAAAAAGAAGATGGAACATCCATATCTGGAACATATCAACAGCCCTGCAGACCTGAAGAAACTGCCCAAAGAAGCCCTGCCCGCCGTGTGTGACGAACTGCGCGACTTCATCATCCGCGAACTGAGTCACAACCCCGGACACCTGGCCTCATCGCTTGGGACAGTGGAACTGATTGTCGCCCTGCACTATGTGTTCGATACGCCGGACGACCGCATCGTGTTCGACGTAGGTCACCAAGCCTATGCGCACAAGATACTGACCGGCCGCCGCGACCGTTTCCACACAAACCGCCAATTCAAAGGGCTGGCACCCTTCCCCACTCCCGCAGAAAGCGAATACGATGCGTTCGTGGCCGGACATGCCTCGAACAGCATATCCGCCGCCTTGGGACTGGAAATGGCGGCAGAGATGCAAGGCAAACACCGGCAAGTGGTGGCCGTGATAGGTGACGGCGCTATGACAGGCGGCCTCGCTTTCGAAGGACTGAACAACGTGTCCATGCGGCAAAGCGACATGCTCATCATCCTGAACGACAACAACATGGCGATAGACCCGCTCCGCGGCGGATTCACCCAATATCTGGTGGATATCACCACAAGTGCGCACTACAACCGCTGGCGGTGGAAAACCTACCAATGGCTGACCCGCCACCACATGATGAGCGAAAAAGGCACCGGTGCCATCCGTAGCATCAGTAACACCGCCAAATCGCTGCTGACCGGTCAAGACAAAAACATCTTCCAAGGTCTGAACCTGCGCTATTTCGGTCCGACCGACGGACATAACGTACTGGAACTGGTGCGCATCCTGTCGGAGATAAAGAACTTCCGCGGTCCGAAAGTGCTGCATATCATCACCAAAAAAGGCAAAGGCTACGAACCCGCCGAAAAAGACCAGACAACCTGGCACGCACCTGGCGAATTCAACCCGGAAACAGGTGACCGCGCCCCCCAAGAGAACGCTCCGACCCCGCTGTGGCAGGAAGTGTTCGGCGAGACACTGCTGGAAATGGCACGGACAAACAAACACATAGTAGGCATCACCCCCGCCATGCCCAGCGGTTGCTCCATGACTATCATGCAGAAAGAGTTGCCGGAACGCGTGTTTGACGTGGGTATAGCAGAAGGTCATGCGGTGACATTCTCCGCCGGCCTCGCCAAAGACGGGATGATACCCTATTGCAATGTCTATTCATCGTTCCTGCAACGGGCATACGACAACATCATCCATGATGTAGCGTTGCTGAATCTGCATGTCGTTCTGTGCATTGACCGCGCCGGCATTGTAGGCAACGACGGTGCCACGCATCACGGCCTGCTGGATATGGCCTATCTTCGCCCTATCCCCAACATGCAGATTTGTGCGCCCATGACGGCCGAAGACCTGCGCGAAATGATGCAGATAGCCGAAATGGCAGAAGGTCCGATAGCCATCCGCTATCCGCGCGGCCGCAGCCACACCTGCCCCGCAGAAACTCCGCGTGAGGCCGTGCAATACGGCAAAGCCGTCCGGCTGCGCGAAGGTAACGAAGTGGCGGTTCTGACCATCGGCGCCATCGGAAACACCGTGGCGGAAGCCATTGACGAGATAGACGGACATGGCAAGACAGGGCGCTTTGCGCATTACGACATGCGCTGGCTGAAACCGATAGATACTGCCACACTGGACTATATCGGCACACACTACAAAGAAGTGGTGACCGCCGAAGACGGCATCATCCAAGGCGGACTCGGCTCCGCCGTACTGGAATACTTTGCCGACAAAAACTACCCCGTACACGTGACCAGAATAGGTATTGACAACCAATTCGTTGAGCACGGAAGCACGAAAGAATTGTACAACCTACTGAAATTAGACAAACAAGGAATATGCGAATCGCTATTGTCGGTGCCGGAGAAGTAGGCACACATTTGGCCAAACTGCTGTCCAGAGAAAATATGGACATCTGTCTGTTAGACCAGAACGCAGAACGACTGGGAGACCTGGAAGCCAACTACGATCTTATGACCCGCGTAGGTTGCCCGACCTCCATTCACGACCTGCGTGAACTGGGCGTGAAAGATGTGGATTTGTTCATATCGGTAACGCCCCATGAGACAGAAAACATGACTGCGTGCATGATAGCCCGCCAATTAGGCGCCAAGAAAACGCTGGCACGTATCGACAACTATGAATACCTGCTGCCCGAAAACAAGAAGTTCCTGGAATCCATGGGTCTGAACCACATGATTTATCCGGAAGTGCTGGCAGCCAACGAGATACGCGAATCGCTGATGGTGAACTGGATGCGCTACCATATCCGCATATGCGGCGGAGCATTGGAACTGTGCGTAGTGAAAGTGCCGAAAACAGCCGCAGTGATAGGACAAACATTCGAATCCAGTTTCTTCGACCACGGACAATTCCGCATCGTTCTCATCAAACGTGACAGCCACACCATCTTCCCGACCGGCAAAGACAGCGTGGAACCCGGTGATATGGTTTATGCCATCTGCACCAAAGAGAACATGGAGTTTCTGCGCGAACAATTAGGCAAGCCCAAGAAAGAAATCAAACGCGTGATGGTGTACGGCGGCACACGACTGGCACAAAAAGCCGTACAGAACATGCCGGATGACTTCGAAATCAAGATATTGGAGGCAGACCGCGACCTATGCTATAAATTGAGCGAAAAAGTGGACAATGCCCTCATAATCAATGCAGACGGTTCGTCTATGGAGCAACTGAAAGAAGAAGGCATACAAGATACCGATGCCTTTGTGGCTCTGACCGACCAAAGCGAAGCCAACATCTTCGCCTGCCTTGCCGCCAAACGGTTCGGTGTGAATAAGACCATTGCCGATATCGAGAACATCGACTATATCCAAATGGCCGAAGGTCTGAACATCGGCACCGTACTAAACAAAAAAGCCATCACCGCCAGCTATATCTACCAGATGTTGCTGAATGCCAGCGTACTAAACGTACGCAACCTGACCAGTGCCGACGCCGAACTGGTGGAACTGGTGGCAACAGAAGGCAGCCGTATCACCCGCGACAAGATACGCAATATCCGTCTGCCGGAAGATGTGTCCATCGGCGGTCTGGTACGCGCCGGAGAAGGACTGCTGGTGAACGGTGACACCCTGATTCTGCCGCAAGACCAGGTAATCGTACTCTGCAAAAGTCACAATATACGCGAACTGGAAAAATACTTCAAATGACCAGAGTATTCAACACACGGATTGTCTTCAGGACCTTAGGTGCCCTATTGCTGATAGAGTCAATCTTTATGGGCCTGACCACTTTGTTGGGGTTCTATTACGATGCACCCGACAAAGAGTCGTTTTTGGTTAGCACTGTCATCACTCTGCTGGCGGGATTGTTAGGCTTGCTGTTCGGCCGTCATGCTTCAAGCCATGTAACCGAACGCGAAGGTTATGTGATTGTGGCGTTTGTATGGATTGTGTTCTCCATCTTCGGTCTGCTGCCATACTATATGAGTGGTGAAATAGGCAACCTGACAGATGCGTGGTTTGAGACCATGTCAGGCTTTACCACTACGGGTGCCACCATTCTGCCCGATGTGGAAGCAATGACAAAAACCGTCCTATTCTGGCGTGCCATGACCCAATGGCTGGGCGGTTTAGGAATCATCGTACTTTGTGTGGCACTGCTGCCTATGTTCGGGCTGGGAGGTATGCAGCTCTATGCCGCAGAAGTGACCGGTGTAAGTTACGAGAAACTGAGTCCCCGCATAGCCGATACCGCCAAACGGATGTGGCTGATATATATTCTGCTGACCGTTTGCGAGAGTTTTCTGCTGAACCTGTTCGGCATGAGCAGTTTTGATGCCGTCTGTCACTCCATGAGTACGGTGGCTACAGGAGGATTCAGCACACGCAACCTGAGCGTAATCAATGACGGTCCCGCCATCCAATATACGATTGCGCTGTTCATGCTCCTGTCGGGTATCAACTTTACGCAGATTATCTATATCTTCCGCGGGCAACCCGGCAAGATAGTACATGACGAAGAAACACATTGGTATCTGGGCGCTGTCCTGATATGCACCGTGCTTCTCTCTGCCGGACTTTTTGTCCATTACGGTTGGTTGGATCCGGACGGCCGCCTCGAAAGCATAACACACATCCTGCAACATGGCGAAAACGCATTCCGCAAAGGCTTCTTTATGGTGGTTTCCGCCATGACCTCCTCCGGTTTTGCCGCCAGTGACTATATGTCATGGCCCAAGTTGCTGTGGGTGGCTGTATTCTTCATGATGTTCACAGGTGCCAGCAGCGGCAGCACATCCGGAGGTATCAAGTGGGTGCGTATAGGTATTTTTGCGAAAAGCGCACTGGCAGAGATACAACACCGCATTCATCCGAACGCTATCGTTCCCGTACGCTTCAACGGCCGTGCCATGTCACCACAGACCACTAGTAACGTGATGGCGTTCATGTTCTTCTATATCTCCATCATCGCAGTAACGGTGCTGGTCTTCTGCGCATGCGGCATCACCTTTGACGAAGCCATCGGAACAGCCGTATCCGCCATCGGTAATGTGGGTGTGTCTATCGGTCAATTCGGACCGTTAGGTTCCTATGCCGACTTCCCCACCTTTGCCAAATGGTGGATGACACTGGTAATGCTTATCGGGCGTTTGGAGATATTTACCATCATATTGCTATTCACTTCTGCACTTTGGAAAAAATGAGACCGTTTTTCATTGCTCTGTTTACGGCGTGTTGCCTGTTTATGTTAGGAACCGCGTGCGCCTTTTTCCCCGAACAAGGGATTGCTGTCGGCAGCCTGACTATCCGAATGCCGAATTGGGAACAATTGTCCGGCAATGAAACTACCACCCCTACAGAAGAAATGAGTGTGGCATCCGTTCCTGTGGCAGAAGAGACAATCGTGACAAACGACACAATAGATACCGTTGTTGTCAAAGAACCGACGGATTATGACTATATGCAGCCTTTCTATGCCTCTCTGGCAGCCAGCGACACCACCAGTATCCGCGTGGTGCATTATGGTGATTCGCAACTGGAAGGTGACCGTATGACCATCGACATTCGCCGTGCCCTGCAGAAGCGTTACGGCGGTGGCGGTGTCGGAATCATTCCGCTGCACCAGACCATCGGTTCGCAATGTCTGAACCAAACGCTATATTTCAACGATGTCGCACAAGCCGTCAATCAAGGCCCAAAACGCTATTTGGCATACGGTCCGAAAGACAAACGCCGCGAAAACAAAGTGTATGGTCCGATGGCACAAGTGGCGGTGATGAACGACAGTTTAGTTGCTGGCAGCGAAAATGTACGGCTCTATATCGCCACCTACAAAAAAGGGACAGAAGCCTACTTCAACCGCATCCGTGTATTACGTGATGGAAAAGACAGCCTTGTTACGGTTCGTGACAGCACATGGCAATACAATCTTCGGTTGCAGGGAAAAGGCGACATCTACGGCGTGTCGTTGGAAACCGACCGAGGCGTTATTGTGGACAACATTCCTATGCGTGGCTGTGCGGGCACCATCTTCACTCAAATGGACCGCCGTGCACTGAAGCATTATTTCCAAGTCACACGTACCCGCCTTATCATCATGCAATACGGAGGAAACGTAATGCCATATACCTCCAACCGCACGCAGATTGACAACTACGCCAAGCGTGTGCGCGCCCAATTGCGCTACATGAAAGCGTGTGCCCCTGATGCGGCCATCCTCTTTGTCGGGCCAAGCGATATGCTGACTTCCATCAACGGGAACAAACAATCGTATCCCTTGCTGCCGGCCATGGATGCAGCACTCCGTGAGACCGCGCACAACGAAGGTGTGGCTTATTGGAGCCTCTTTGAAGCAATGGGCGGAAGCGGTGCGATGAACAAGTGGATGCAACAAGGCTTGGCAACCGGTGATGGCGTACACTTCACCCGCAAAGGAGCAAGCCGTGCCGGACAACTGCTGGCCGATTGGATTATGGAGGGAGCAGAAACCAAATGAATATTTGGGAACACATATTCGCTTTTGACAGTCGGCATCCGCTACTCTTTACCCAAAACTATTTTTGGATATTCTTTGCGCTCGTTTACATCGGTTATGCCTGCCTGATGGAGATTGGCAGAAAACGCGAAGGAAGGGAATCAACACCGCTGCGATTGCATCTTCGAAACATCTACCTGATGCTTGTCAGTTGGTTTTTCTACTACAAGACCTCCGGCGCATTTCTTCTCATACTGCTTTTTGTGACGATGAGCGACTGGTCGTTTGCCTGGCTCATTCACCGCGCACACCAAAAAGGCAGACAGGCCATGAAAAACCTGTGGCTTACAATGAGTGTGCTGATTGATCTTGGCATACTGGCTTATTTCAAGTACGCCTATTTTGGAGTGGATGTGTTCAATACGTTGTTTTCCACGCATGTCACCATAACGGAAAAGATTATTCTGCCTGTCGGTATCAGTTTCTACACCTTCCAAATCATCTCCTATACAACCGATGTTTACAGAGGGCTTATTGCACCGGTAAAGAGTCCGTTGGATTTCGGTTTCTTTGTATCCTTCTTTCCGCAGTTGGTGGCCGGACCGATTGTGCGTGCCAAAGAGTTTATTCCACAGCTCTATAAACCGTTTTTCTTGAGCCGCCGGCAGTTCGGAATAGCCGTTTTCTGGATAGTGAACGGTCTGCTGAAAAAGATTATCTTGAGCGACTATCTGGCGGTGAACTTTATTGACCGTGTTTTTGAGAATCCCCTTCTCTTTTCGGGCTTTGAGAATGTATTTGCCGTCTTTGCCTATTCATTGCAGGTGTATGCCGACTTCTCCGGTTATACGGATATCGCCATCGGACTCGCCCTGCTGATGGGATTTTATCTGCCCAAAAACTTCGACTCTCCTTACAAATCGCGCAATCCGCAGGAGTTCTGGCGTCGTTGGCATATGTCGCTATCACGTTGGCTGAAAAGTTATGTCTATATCCCTCTCGGCGGCAATCGTACGCTGTTTGGGCGCAAGAGTAGCAAACTGCTGGCCTCCAATGTAAACAGTTTCGCCACGATGTTGATTGGCGGACTGTGGCACGGCGCAAGTTGGAACTTTGTCATCTGGGGCGGATTGAATGGTTTGGGTATGATTTTTGTCAAATGCTGGCATGCTCTAAAAGTAAAAACACTCGGTACACTGCCCCAACGGATGGCAGTAGCACTACCGCATCTGACAAAAGCCGTCTGCCGTATCGACAACGTCATTTCCATCCTGCTGACGTTCACGTTTATTACTTTCACCCGTCTGTTTTTCCGTTCCGGTTCCAATCTCGACCCTGCATCTGCCAATCAGCAGGCATGGGAAACGGCAAAGAACATGATGGGACAAATCTTCGGAGCATGGAACAACCAGATTATCCTTCCTTTCCTTTGGGAATACCGCAAAGTGTTCATTCTCTTTGTGATAGGCATGACCATCCACTGGTTTCCTGCCAAATTCAAGCAGTGGTATCGATTGGCCTTTGCGGCATTGCCCATATGGGTCATGGCGCTATTAGTGGTGATGGCAGTCGTTGCCGTTTATCAGTTCGTTTCTGCGGATATGCAACCTTTTATTTATTTCCAATTCTGATATGACAGGCTTAACAGGAGGCATAGGAAGCGGCAAATCGACCATTGCGCATGAATTGGAGAGGCGCGGTTACAAAGTCTATGACACAGACTCGGAAGCCAAACGCCTTATCGTCACTTCTCCGGAAGTGAAACGCGCCATTATCGCTCTTTTCGGCGAAGAGGCCTATGCAGGAGACAACTACAACCGCACTTTCGTTGCACAACAAGTGTTTGCCGATCCGAACAAACTGCAACGACTCAACCGGATTGTCCATCCTGCCGTAGAAGCCGATCTCAAACAAAGCGGCGCGGACATCGTGGAAAGTGCTATTTTGTACGAAAGCGGATTAAACCGCTTGTGCGATAAAGTAGTGGCAGTGGTAGCACCCGAAACCATCCGCTTGCAACGCGCCATGCAGCGTGACCATGCTGACGAAACAGCAATCCGCGCAAGGATGGCATCCCAACTGACAGATGAAGCCCTGAGGATGCGGGCAGATGTGGTACTACAGAACGATGGTACACAAAGCATTTCTGACATCGTAGATTCATTATTAAAACAGATAGAGATATGATTACATTCTTTGTTTCTTTGGTCGCCCTGGTGGTAGGGTTTATTGTTTACGGAACAGTGGTAGAGAAAGTTTTCGGCATTGAGCCGGATCGTCAGACACCCGCTATCACGAAATCGGACGGTGTGGATTATGTTCCCATGAAGCCGTGGCGCATCTTTCTCGTCCAATTCCTGAACATCGCCGGTCTTGGTCCTATTTTCGGCGCGATTATGGGTATCTTTTTCGGCCCTGCGGCTTTCCTGTGGATTGTGCTGGGCACCATCTTTGGCGGTGGCGTACATGACTATTTGTCCGGCATGATGTCGGTGCGGAGCGGCGGCGTTTCGCTTCCTGACATTATCGGCAACCAACTGGGAAAGACCATGAAACTCTTTATGCGTATTCTGTCTTTGTTGCTACTTATCCTGCTGACTACCACTTTTTTGAGCGGTCCGGCCTCATTGCTGCAAGGCTTGGCACCTCTGCCCGCTTCCGGCACTATGCCTATGGTTTGGGTGCTCATCATTTTCGGTTATTATGTGCTGGCAACCATCCTGCCTGTTGACAAACTGATAGGCCGTTTCTACCCTATTTTCGGTGCATTGTTGCTCTTTATGGGATTTGGTATCATGGTTATTATGATAGGTTGGCATAGCACCGAAATGCCGGAACTGACTGATGGACTGTATAATCGGGCAACCGACGGAATGCCTCTGTTCCCGATGATGTTTGTCAGCATCGCCTGCGGTGCTATTTCCGGTTTTCACGGTACCCAATCGCCGTTGATGGCGCGCTGCATCACCAACGAACGCCAAGGACGATGGATTTTCTACGGAGCCATGGTGGCGGAAGGTATTCTCGCCCTTATTTGGGCAGCAGCGGCAGGAACATTCTTTGCCAATCCCGAAGAAGGCGTTTACGGAATTGACGGGTTACAGCAGTTTGCGGCAGAGCATCAGGGCGCCAATATCGCAGCATTAGTAGTGGACCGCGTTTCACGCTCTTGGCTGGGGATTATCGGAGGTATTCTCGCCATTGTCGGAGTGATAGCCGCCCCTATCACATCCGGTGATACGGCTTTGCGTTCCGCACGACTGATCGTTGCCGATTTTCTGAATCTGGATCAACGCCCTGTCGTTAAACGTCTCATGATTGCCTTTCCTTTGTTTGCCATGGTCTTTGGCATGGTGTTTGTCGATTTCGGCATCGTGTGGCGCTATTTCTCATGGACCAACCAGACATTGGCAGTATTTACATTGTGGGCAGGAACGTTGTTCCTCTACAAGCATTCACGTTACCGTTACGGCTATTTGATGGCTTTGATTCCCGCTTTGTTTATGACCATGGTATGCACCAGTTATATCTTCATTGCCAAAGAAGGCTTGCATCTGCCTGCCGAACTCCGTTGGATTGGCTATGTAGTTGCCGCCTGTGTAACCGTCTTGCTACTGACCTTGTTTGTGTTACACACCAAAAAGAATTGAGTGTAAAAAGCACCAGAGTGACATTTGTGAGAGCATTTTCTTGGTGCTCTCACATTTTTTCACTACTTTTGCAACGGGTTTGAGAAAGATAAACTTATCGTCGGCTCATCGTCAGCTCATCGTCCCGTATCTGTCTCGTAGGTCGCTCGTAAACTGCTCTCTCTTCTAAGGGTGCCTACCTTACCACTCCGTTAGCACTCTGGTCCGTCACAGGTCTATTGCAAAAATATATTTGTAGTATTTCGGCCCTCCCTGCTACTTTTTAGAGTACAGGGGCCCGCCGAAAGTACGTTCGCAGCCTTGTGCGAACGCCAACTAAAAATGCCATCAAGTGGCATAAAAAAACTTTTTTTTCCACTTTTTTGCATTTTTATTTGGTCATTCCAAATATTTGTTGTACTTTTGCACGGTTTTTCGTGGTTTAGGCTCGATAAGTGCCTTTTGCAGCGTATGAGTCACCGGTGAGAACCTGACAGCAGCGCATAGACAAGAAGCCGCCTACACGATTGAATATTAAATAGATACATAAAGAAATGTACGCAATTGTAGAGATGCAAGGCCAACAATTCAAAGTAGAGGCCGGCAAAAAACTCTTCATCAACCGTATGGAAGCCGAAAAAGGCGCAACGGTAGAGTTTGACAAAGTCCTTTTGATTGACAACGAAGGCAAAGTGAAAGTAGGAACCCCCGTGATCGCAGGCGCAAAAGTGATTTGCGAAGTGCTGGACAACGAATGCCGCGGCGAGAAAGTCCTGGTATTCCACAAAAAACGCCGCAAAGGGTACCGCAAAATGCAAGGTCATCGTCAGGATTTGACCAACGTAGTAGTAAAAGAAATCGTTACGAAGTAAACGGAACGGTGAATGTAGAACCAAAAGAAAGAAGTTTAGAAGATTATGGCACATAAGAAAGGTGTCGGTAGTTCGAAGAACGGCCGTGAATCAGAAAGCAAACGTCTTGGTGTAAAGATTTGGGGTGGTCAATTTGCAAAAGCAGGCAACATCATCGTTCGCCAGCGCGGCACAGTACACAACCCCGGTGAGAATATGGGTATGGGCAGCGACCATACATTGTATGCCCTTGTGGACGGAATCGTTTCGTTCCGCAAGAAACGCAACAACAAATCGTATGTAAGTATTGAGCCCGTTGCCGAGGCATAAGATCCAAGAAAGCAAACCAACCGTTTCCTCCGCTTACGAGCGGGGGAATTTTTCGTAAAGGAAACGCGCGCGCATACATACACGCATGTAATACATGATGTAATATAAGATACAACCCCACAAACAAAAGACAACGATGTTAACACTCAAACAAATCAACAACGACAAAGAACAAGTGATTGCCGGTCTGGAGAAAAAACATTTCCAGGGCGCCCGTGAAGCCGTTGAGGAAGTGATCCGCCTGGATCAGATGCGCAAAAACATCCAACAACAAAAAGACACGGCATCCGCCGAGATGAACCGTATCTCAAAAACAATAGGCCAACTGATAGGCCAAGGCAAGAAAGAAGAAGCCGAACAAGCCAAAGCCCAAACATCCACCCTGAAAGAGAACATCAAGACCTATGAGCAGCAGATGACAGAGGCCGAAAACAGCCAGACCCAAGCCCTGTTGCAAATACCCAATATACCCTACTCCATCGTGCCGGAAGGAACGAGTGCGGAAGACAACCTGGCCGTGAAAGCAGGCGGATGGGATATCCCCAGCGATGCCCCTGCGCACAACGAGATAGCCGCCTTGCAAAACAACAGCGCCGCCTTTGACAAAGACGGACAAGCCGTGGCGCTGCGCGACTGGAAAGAAGCATGGAACCCCAAACCCGCATTCGCCAAACTGCCGCACTGGGAGTTGGCAAAGAAATACAATCTCATCGACTTTGACCTGGGCGTGAAGATTTCCGGTGCCGGTTTCCCCGTTTATATCGGACAAGGCGCACGGCTGCAACGGGCACTGATTAACTTCTTCCTCGCCGAAGCTGCCAAAGACGGCTACACGGAGATAATGCCACCTACCGTAGTAAACACCGCCTCCGGCTACGGCACAGGCCAACTGCCCGACAAAGAAGGACAGATGTACCACTGCGATATGGATGACCTGTACCTGATTCCGACCGCCGAAGTGCCGGTGACCAATATCTACCGCGATGAGATACTGGACGAACAGGCACTGCCGATAAAGAACTGCGCTTACACCGAGTGTTTCCGCCGCGAAGCAGGCAGTTACGGCAAAGACGTGCGCGGTCTGAACCGTTTGCACGAGTTCTCGAAAGTGGAAATAGTACGTATCGATACGCCCGAACACTCCGAGACAAGTCACCGCGAGATGTTGAGCCACGTGGAAGGTCTGTTGCAGAAACTGGAACTGCCCTACCGAATCCTGCGCCTTTCGGGCGGAGACATGTCGTTCACAGCCGCATTGTGCTACGACTTTGAAGTGTATTCGGAAGCCCAGCAACGCTGGTTGGAAGTGTCTTCCACCTCCAATTTCGATACCTACCAAGCCAACCGTCTGCACTGCCGTTACCGCCGTGCGGAAGACAAGAAAGTGGTGCTCTGCCATACCCTGAACGGTTCGGCACTGGCCCTTCCGCGCATCGTGGCCGCTCTGTTAGAGAACAACCAGACCGAAGAAGGCATCCGCATCCCCGCTGCATTGCAGCCCTATTTCGGAGCCGATATGATACGATAAACAAGAAGCACTGACAATCATGGAGATACTGGCATATACCATCCCCTCGCTCGTTGTACTGGCCTGCGCATGGCTAATCATGCACAAGCTATTCAAGAACGAAGAACAAAAGCGTCTGTGGGAACTGAAAAAACTGGCACAGAAAGAGATTTCACCGGTTCGTCTGCGGGCCTACGAACGGCTGACCCTGCTATTGGAACGCACCCAACCCGAACATTTGCTGATGGATTTGGACTTGGCAAGCATGACCGTAGAAACACTGCAACAGCACCTGCTACGCACCATCCGAATGGAGTTTGACCACAACATGAGCCAGCAAATCTATGTCAGCGATGAGACCTGGGACAAGATAATGCAGGCACGCGACCAGATGGCCACCTTCGTAATAGCCGCAGCCAACCAGATGCCCAAAGAGACAAATGCGCTGGAGTATGCCCAAATGATGATGAAAGCCTACCGCAGCAACGGTGCCACGCCGCATGAGGCTGCCATGGAGGCGCTGAAAGAAGAAGTGAGACAAATACTCTGACTATGACCCGTTTGTTCCGACATATCATTTTCTGCACGCCATTGCTGCTATGCCTACTGTTCGCTTCTTGCGAACAGGACCGCACGTGCCGTCAGGAGATGACCGCACATGCACGCATCTACCTAAGTGCCGTAACCACGTTGTCCGATGACAGCCGCACGGAAGCAGCGCCCGATAGCATTACCGTCGGACTGGTAGGAAGCGATTCGCTGGTGTTGGACAATGCCTATTCGGAACGAACAGCCTGCGTGGAACTGCGTGCAGACACCACACAGACACAAGTGGTGGTAGTTTATCACGAAGAAACGGACACATTGACCGTGTTCCATACCAATGAGCAGAAATATATCTCACTGGCCTGCGGTTGCATCGTGCGGCATATCATTGACAGTGTACACTCGACGCATTATCGCATCGACAGCACCGCTATCCTCAACACAGTTGTGACAGCGGAAAAAGAAAATCATCTGCAACTATGGCTTCACCCCTAACACCGACACACCGTGAATAGACTGACTACCATATTGCTGCTGTTGCTACTGTCCGTTCGTACAAGTGCCCACGTTTACGGTGACAGTGCCATTTACCAAGGTCTGTTCATCAAACTGGACCTTGCCACGACTACCATTGACGTCGCCCGTTCAAAAGGCACACTGCAAACATATGAAGGGGCTATCAGTGTGCGGCTCAAGAACCGCTACTATCCCACTCTGGAAGGCGGTTATTCATTCGGCAAACGCGATGCTGAAGGCGGTTTGTACAAAGGCAAAGGCGGTTTTGTCCGTCTGGGACTGGATTTCAACGGGCTGCGCAAACGCATTGAGTCGCCCCATGCCTTCTTGGTCGGGTTGCGCGTCTGTTCCGCCCTACAACGCTATGACCTATGCGATGTGAAACAGAACACGCCATATTGGGACACCGGCGCTCGTGTGGATTTTCTCAACCGCCAAACTATGGACTGGTGGGGCGAAGTGGTAGCCGGATGCAATGTGAATATCGCAAGCGGATTCTACATGGGATGGGCCGTGCGATTCAAACTGCTATTCACTTCCAAGAACAAAGACCAACGCCCCGAAGCCTACTATATACCCGGATTCGGGTTCCGCAACAACACCAATTGGGGTGTAAATTACTACATCGGATGGAGAATCTGAGTCAAAGAAAGATATACTATATAAACGCACTATAATGAACACAACCAAACTGATGAATCATGCCGCAGACAACATCCGCATTCTGTCTGCAGCGATGGTAGAAAAAGCCAAGAGCGGCCACCCTGGCGGTGCTATGGGTGGTGCCGATTTTATCAATGTCCTCTATTCGGAATTTCTGGTATATGACCCTGAAAATCCGGCATGGGAAGCACGCGACCGTTTCTTCCTTGATCCCGGACACATGGCTCCTATGCTGTACAGCACGCTTTGTCTGGCAGGCAAGTTCTCTATAGCCGAACTGCAGCAACTCCGCCAATGGGGAAGCGTAACGCCCGGACATCCCGAACTGTGCGTAGAACGCGGTATAGAAAACACTTCCGGTCCTCTCGGACAAGGACATACCTTTGCCGTTGGCGCCGCCATTGCAGCCAAATGGATGAATCATCGTTTCGGAGCAATTCACAACCCCACCATTTATGCGTTCATCTCCGACGGAGGCATCCAAGAAGAGATTTCGCAAGGTGCAGGGCGCATGGCAGGCCATCTTGGACTGGACAACCTGATTATGTTCTATGACAGCAACCGCATCCAACTCTCCACAGGCTGTGAAGAAGTGTCGACGGAAGATGTGGCAAAGAAATATGAAGCATGGGGATGGTTCGTACAGGAAGTTCCGGGCAATGACCCCGATGCCATCCGTCAGGCACTTGTGCAAGCCAAAGAAGAAAAGAAACGTCCGAGCCTAATTATCGGTCACACCACCATGGGAAAAGGCTGTTTGACTGCAGACGGACAGAGTTGGGAAAGCAAGTGCTCCACACACGGACAACCCTTGTCCAAGTCGGGCGCTTCGTTCGAAAAGACCGTTCGTCATCTGGGCGGCAATCCGGAAGACCCGTTTGCCATCTTTGCAGATGTTAAACAACTATACGAAGACCGCGCAACCGCATTGCGCGAACTATGCAACCAACGCTACGCGAAATTCTATCAGTGGCAACAGGAAAATCCGACACTTGCCAAGGAATACGAGGCATTCTTCTCCGGCGAGACTCCGGCTATTGACTGGAGCCGCATAGAACAGAAACCCGGAGCCGCCACACGCAATGCCAGTGCCACCGTATTAGGCTATCTGGCTGAAAACGTGGGAAATATGATTGTATCCAGTGCCGACCTGAGCAACTCGGACAAGACAGACGGTTTCCTCAAAAAGACACATGCCATCACACGCAGTGATTTCTCCGGACAATTCCTGCAAGCAGGTGTGAGCGAACTGACCATGGCCTGCGTGATGATGGGTATGGCACTTCACGGAGGTATTATTCCCGCCTGCGGCACATTCTTCGTTTTCAGCGACTACATGAAGCCGGCAGTCCGTTTGGCAGCATTGATGCAACTGCCCGTCAAATTCATCTGGAGCCATGATGCTTTCCGTGTAGGCGAAGACGGCCCGACCCATGAGCCGGTGGAGCATGAGGCACAAATCCGCCTGATGGAGAAACTGAAGAACCATGCAGGCCAACCCTCCATGCTGGTGCTTCGTCCTGCCGATGCGGAAGAGACAACTCTGGCATGGCGCCTTGCGATGGAGAACAACGATACGCCAACAGCACTCATTCTGTCACGTCAGGATGTAGCGATGGTGACAACAGGTCTCACACCCGAAACATTGAAAGAAGGTTTCCGTAAAGGAGGATATATTGTTTCAAGAGACGAAAATCCGGAAGTGGTACTTGTGGCATCCGGCTCGGAAGTGGCAACTCTGATGGCAGGGGCTGAACTACTGCGTAAAGACGGTATTCGTCTGCAAATAGTAAGTGTGCCGAGCGAAGGACTGTTCCGTCAGCAAAGCGAGGATTATCAAAACAGTGTACTTCCCAAAGGTATCCGCCGTTTCGGACTGACCGCCGGTCTGCCATGCACGTTGGAAGGACTGATAGGCGAAAATGGAAAGGTTTGGGGACTGGAGAGTTTCGGATTCTCTGCGCCATACAAAGTGTTGGATGAAAAACTCGGCTTTACCGCCAAAAATGTGTACAACCAAGTGAAAGCACTTCTTCATTGATTAAAGCAAAACGCAATTATGGAATACAATTTTCAGGAAATAGAACAACATTGGCAGGAAGAATGGGAGAAAGCCCAAGCTTATCGTGTTTCCAACCAATCGGAACGCAAGCCTTTCTATGTGCTTGACATGTTCCCTTATCCGAGCGGAGCAGGCTTGCATGTCGGGCATCCGCTGGGATATATTGCTTCCGACATATACAGTCGCTACAAACGTCTGCAAGGTTTCAATGTACTCCACCCGATGGGATTTGATGCCTACGGACTGCCCGCAGAACAATATGCCATCCAGACCGGACAACACCCGGAGAAAACCACCAACCAAAATATAGCGCGTTACATCGAGCAATTGCGGAAGATAGGTTTCTGTTACGACTGGAACCGCATGGTACGTACTTGCGACCCTGATTTCTACCACTGGACACAATGGGCATTCCGAAAGATGTTCCTCAGCTACTATGACGAGACTCGTCAGCAGGCGCGCCCGATTGAAGAACTGGTGGCACGATTTGAGAAAGAAGACCCGACATGGAATACCCTTTCCGAGAAAGAGCAGCAAGAGCGACTGATGCAATACCGTATCGCCTATTTGTCCGATACCAAAGTCAACTGGTGTCCGGAACTTGGAACCGTTCTTGCCAATGACGAAGTGTCGGAAGGGCTTTCTGTCCGTGGAGGTTTCCCTGTCGAACAGCGCGTTATGCGGCAGTGGAGTTTGCGTGTCAGCGCCTATGCCGCACGTCTGCTGGAAGGACTGGACAAGATAGATTGGACGGAATCACTCAAAGAGACACAGCGCAACTGGATTGGACGTAGCGAAGGTGCGGAAATGCAATTCCATATCAAAGGACAAGACGAACCGTTCACTATCTTCACCACCCGTGCAGACACGGTGTTCGGTGTCACATTCATGGTACTTGCACCGGAAAGCGAATATGTAGCCCGCGTAGTGACAGAAGAACAGCGCGCGGAAGTGGAAGCATATCTTGACCGCTGCAAGCACCGCACGGAACGGGAACGTATTGCCGACCGCCGCGTAACAGGCGTATTCACAGGTTCGTATGCTATCAATCCGCTGACTCAGAACGAAATACCCATTTTTATCTCGGATTATGTGCTTGCCGGTTACGGCACCGGTGCCATTATGGCGGTGCCGGCACACGACAGCCGCGACTACGCTTTTGCCCGTCATTTCAATCTGCCGATTATTCCTCTGATTGAAGGTGCTGATGTTTCCGAGCAGTCGTTTGATGCGAAAGAAGGAAAGATGATTAATTCAGGCTTCCTCAACGGCATGGAGGTAAAGGATGCCATCCGCGCCATGAAACAACATATTGAGAAAGAAGGTATCGGTCGTGTCAAGGTTAACTACCGTCTGCGCGATGCCATTTTCTCGCGCCAGCGTTATTGGGGTGAGCCGTTCCCCGTTTATTACAAGGACGGAATGCCTTATATGCTACCGGAGGAATGTCTGCCGTTGGAACTGCCTGAAGTGTCAGACTTCAAACCTACCAAAGACGGACAGCCGCCATTAGGACACGCACAATATTGGGCATGGAACACAGAGACACAGCAAGTCGTGGATAAAGCTCTCATTGACGAGAAAACCATATTCCCGCTTGAACTCTGCACAATGCCGGGCTTTGCCGGTTCCAGTGCATACTACCTCCGCTATATGGATAACAAGAACACGGATGCGCTGGTTTCACCGGAAGCCAATCAGTATTGGCGCCAAGTGAATCTCTACATCGGCGGCACCGAACATGCAACGGGACACTTGATTTACAGCCGTTTCTGGAACAAGTTCCTGTTTGACATGGGAGTTGTGTGCGAGGACGAACCGTTCAGCAAACTCATCAATCAGGGAATGATACAAGGCCGATCCAATTTCGTCTATCGTTATATCGGCGAAGGGTCAACAGGTAATCTGTATATCAGTTACAACCTGATTGACAATCCTGAATACAAAGACAAGGTACAGCCGATTCATGTCAATGTGAATATTGTTCATAACGACATATTGGATATCGATGCTTTCCGCAACTGGATGCCGGAATACAAAAATGCACAGTTTGTTTATGCCGACGGCACCACCGATGTGGATAATCCCTATATCGGTACGCCGGCGGAAAAGCAGTATATCTGCGGATGGGCGGTAGAGAAGATGTCCAAATCCATGTTCAATGTCGTTAATCCCGATGATGTGATAGCCAAGTACGGCGCCGATTCGTTACGTCTGTTCGAGATGTTCCTTGGTCCGTTGGAAATGTCCAAGCCTTGGGATACCAGCGGCATTGACGGAGTACACCGTTTCCTCAAGAAACTATGGAACATGTACGAAGCACCCGTTGAGGAAGAGCCGACACGGGAAGAATTGCGCTCGTTGCACAAACTCATTAAGAAAATCACTTGGGATATTGAGAATTTCTCATTCAATACCTCAATACCCGCCTTTATGATTGCACAGAACGAATTGAGTGCGCTTAAATGCAACAAACGCGCCATCCTCAAACAGTTCGCCATCCTCTTGGCTCCCTATGCTCCCCACATCGCTGAGGAGATGTATCATCGGTGCCAGGATAAACCTCAAACTTTCGTCATAGACGAATCATGGCCTGTTTGTAACGAATCGTATCTGGAAGAAGACGGTGTGAAATATCCCGTGCAATTTAACGGCAAGATGCGTTTTGTTCTCACCCTTCCGAAAACAATGTCGAAAGAAGATGTGGAACAGGTTGTACTGTCGAATGCAGACACACAGAAAGTGCTGGCAGGGGCTACGCCAAAGCGTGTTATTGTTGTACCCAGTAAAATAGTAAATATCGTCCTATGACCGTTTGTCAGAGATATGCATACCGCGCTGAAAAACAAGAAAGGAGAGCGAAAAACTCTCCTCTTGTGAACCAGCTGGGGCTCGAACCCAGGACCCCATCCTTAAAAGGGATGTGCTCTACCTGCTGAGCTACTGATTCCCGTGCTTTTTTCAAAAGCGGGTGCAAAGGTACTGCTTTTTTCTGATATGACCAAATTTTTTTGAAAAAAAATGACAATTTTACTGAAATATACCCGAAGAGACACTTCAACCACCCAAATTGGCGGGATTTTTCTTGGTTCCGGCTACCCTATCCGCATCCAGACGATGGCCAATGTGTCCACCGATGATGTGGCATTGTCCGTCGCTCAAGCAAGGCGGTGTGCCGATGCGGGGGCTGACCTCTTTCGTTTTACCACACAGGGTATACGCGAAGTAGAGAGTGTCAAGGGAATATGCCGGCAGTTGCGCAACGAAGGCATTACGATGCCGATTGTGGCAGACATCCATTTCCGTAGCGATGTGGCAGATGCAGCCGCGCAGACAGTAGAGAAAGTGCGTATCAACCCCGGTAATTATGCTAAAGAGCCGGCGGAAATCCGTGAGCGTTTCAGCCATCTTCTGCAAATCTGCAAACAACACAACACGGCTATACGTATCGGTGTGAACCACGGAAGTCTCTCGCCCAGAATTATGGACCGCTTCGGCGATACTCCGGAAGGAATGGTGGAAAGTTGCATGGAGTTTCTGCGTATTGCCGTAGAAGAAGATTTTCGGAATATCGTTCTCAGTATCAAAGCATCCAACACACGTATTATGGTGGAAACCGTCCGTCTGCTTGTAGAGACGATGAACAAAGAAGATATGCATTTCCCGCTTCATCTGGGCGTTACGGAAGCCGGTGAAGGGGAAGACGGACGCATCAAATCCGCCGTAGGTATCGGTGCGTTACTGGCGGAGGGAATCGGCGACACCGTCCGTGTCAGCCTGTCCGAAGAACCCGAAGCCGAAATTCCTGTGGCACAGGATTTGGTCACCTATTTTACCGCCTCAAACGGACCGCGTTATGCGGCTGATACATCCCTTTGTTGGGATGAGGCGAGCCAAACAGTGGTGTACCAATGCGCGGAACATGACTGGGCACGCTACCAGTTGTTTGCTGCAGCCGAGTGCGGACGCCTGTTGTGGCAATACGACACACGCAGTCTCAGGCTGGAAAGTCCTGTTTTCTCCCGCGAACAATTGGACGAGCTTGCACGCAATATCCTGCAGGCAGCCGGACTGGTACGATACAAGACCGAGTTTGTCTCCTGTCCGGGATGCGGACGCACCATGTTCGACTTGCAGCAGACCGTACATTCGATAAAAGCCGCGTTCCAAGACCCTGCCTTTGTCGGGCTGAAGATTGCCGTCATGGGTTGCATTGTGAACGGTCCTGGAGAGATGGCAGATGCCGATTACGGCTATGTCGGAGCCGGACGAGACAGGATAAGCCTATACCGCGGAAAAGAATGCGTGTTGAAAAACATTCCGCAAGCAGAGGCCGTTGCACGGCTGAAAGAACTTATCCGAAAAGATACCCACCGAAACTGATAAATTCTATAGTACTAACATAAAAACAACTAACAATATGCAAAAATCAGCCTTACAGACTGCACGTCAGTCCTATCAACCCAAGATGCCTAAGGCTCTTGCGTCCTCCCTCCGTCTGGCAGAAGGTGCCAAGACCGAATCCGTTGCCGATCAGGAAGAGATTCGCCGTCTCTTCCCCAATACATACGGTATGCCTGTCATCACACTTGAGCAGGCCAACCAAACGACTGCCCAATCGGAACCCATTGCTGTGGGCGTTATTCTTTCCGGAGGACAGGCTCCCGGCGGACACAATGTTATTTCCGGTCTGTTTGACGGGCTCAAGCGCCTCAACCCGAAGAATCGTCTATACGGTTTCTTAGGCGGTCCCAGCGGACTGATTGATGGCAAATATATGGAACTGACGGCAGATATCATTGATGAATACCGCAATACCGGTGGTTTCGACATCATCGGTTCCGGACGTACCAAATTGGAAGAGACCTGGCAGTTTGACAATGGTATTGAAGTCTGCAAACGACTTGGCATATCCGCCATTGTTATCATCGGCGGTGATGACTCCAACACCAATGCCTGCGTATTGGCAGAATACTACTTGCAGAAGCAATGCGGTATTCAGGTGATAGGCTGTCCGAAAACTATTGACGGAGACCTGAAGAATGCCATGATTGAAACATCATTCGGTTTCGATACTGCCTGCAAGGTTTATTCCGAGCTTATCGGTAATATCCAAAGGGATGCTAATTCCGCCAAGAAATACTGGCACTTCATTCGTCTGATGGGTCGTTCTGCCAGCCATATTGCATTGGAATGCGCTTTACAGACCCAGCCTAATATCTGCCTTATCTCCGAAGAGGTAGAGGCGAAGAAGATGACCCTGCAGCAGATTGTTGCCCAAGTGGCGGATGTGATTGCCGCACGCGGCAATGCCGGCTACAATTTCGGTACAGTACTTATTCCGGAAGGTATCATTGAGTTTATTCCGGAAATGCGTGTCCTTATTCAGGAACTGAACGACCTACTGGCTTCCGGCAAAGGTTTGGACGGACTTACGCCTACTTCCGCTGCACTCTATGCATCCTTGCCGGAGGCAATTGCCAAACAGCTGACTATGGATCGCGACCCGCACGGAAATGTACAGGTTAGCCTTATCGAGACCGAGAAACTGCTCATAGAGATGGTATCCAAGCGTCTGGCGGAGATGAAAGCAGAAGGCAAATACACCGGTAAATTCTCTGCACAGCATCATTTCTTCGGCTATGAGGGACGTTGTGCCGTACCTTCCAATTTCGATGCGGACTACTGCTACTCTATCGGTCAGACCGCTATCATGCTGATTGCTGAAGGCAAGACGGGCTATATGGCTTTGGTGCGCAACCTGACCAAGCCTGCAGAGGAATGGATAGCAGGCGGTGTGCCTATTACGATGATGATGAACATGGAACGCCGAAACGGAAAGATGAAACCCGTAATCCAAAAAGCCTTGGTGGACTTGAACGGCCGTCCGTTCCTTTATCTGGATGCACATCGTGCCGAGTGGGCTGACACCACGCCTACCTACGTCTTCCCCGGTCCTATCCAGTACTATGGTCCGGACGAGGTATGCAACCGCCCCACGAAAACATTGTTGTTAGAAAAAGAAGGACACTGCTAATACATGCTGAACGTATTGCGTAAAACAGCCATACTGGCACTATTGTTCGTTTCGGGTACTTGCTTCGGTCAGTACTCGGACGAACAATTGTACGAAGCCTATATGTCATCCGACCTCACCTTGTGGGGCGAATATATCGCCCACACTGAATGGGACACTCTGTCCGCTGAAGGACGGACAAGGCTGATTAACTATTATTATGGCTATATTCCTTTTCGCCATGACAATGGCGGGAAAGACTGCCGTGCCTTGCTTGACACCTATTGGGCACTCATCCGGAGGCATCAGAATGTACTCACCGAGTCGGAGTACAAGACTTTTCTCAGTTCGGCTTATGCGTATGAGTATTTGCTGGACCATGGACGTATCTTCTCGGATGGGATGAAGTCATTCAAAGTGGCCAAAGAGGCTGTGGAAGCGGATGAGAACAACCCACTGGCTCTTGCGCTGAAAGGCAACGTGGATTTCTATGCGCCAAAGCTGTTCGGCGGCAGTAAGGAACGAGCGATGAGGGCGTTTCTGAAGGCAGAGAAAATCATGCATGATAATGCCAAATACCGTTACTATTGGAACTATCCTTCTCTGCAACTCTGTATTGCCCAGTGCTATGAGAAACAAGGAGATTTGGACGAGGCAATAGAACAATGCCGCAAATTGCTTGCTGAGCATCCTCATTTTGCGTATGTTCGAGACGAATATCTTCCGGCCCTTCTCAAGAAGAAAAGCAAGAAAGAAGACTGACGCGTGTCAGTCTTTTTTTTGACCTATAGTCCCCAATCCTTGATTATTTTTTACGCGTACGGGGCTTATGTCCAAAATTATAGCCCACACGAATGGACGGCTCAATAAACATGGTTTCTTCTGCCAATGAAACCCCGTAAACGATATCTGTCATGATATACCAATGCCGGTTGAATACATGCCCTAAACGCAGTTCGACAGGCAAGAACAAATCCATATCCAAAAATCCCAATCCGGTACAAGGACTGACACCAAGCACAAAGGGCGATTTGTGCAAGTCACCTATTTCCATCAGCAGACCGGCCGAGAATTTAAACATATAATAGAAACTGTCGTATCCGTTATCTTCCCCGAATTCCCCGTATTCGCCTCCTTCATCAAATGCGCCATAGGGTTCCGTTTCTTTCAGGAAACCACCACCTATGCCGGTATAAAATCCGATAGCGAATTTATCGGATAGCGGATAGGCAAAGTCATATCCCACATGGCCGTTTACTCCGGCAGCATACAAATCCTTAAATTCGGCCGGCACGCCAAATCCGATGTTTAGTCTGGACATCCAAGGGCGCGCTACGGCGATGGAATCGTTCTGACCGAAAGATACAACACTGATAGTCAGCAAGATGAGCAATATAAGCGTCTTTTTCATAGTATTCTTGTCTGGTTGATATGTTATTTACTTACTATTTCTTTGTGATTGTTAAGAATGATTTTTGAAGTACCTTTTTTGTCAGAGAATGTAAACATTGCCATCGCAGACCACCCCTCATAATCGGGTGCCCAATAACGGATGCCTGCCATTCCATGTGTTTTTCCCCAAGCCACCAAATCGGCATATACATCTGCCTGCCCCTGCTGATTTTTCGCATATCGTCCGAGTGTCTTGTTCCAACCGGAGAATGGACCGCTCATGCTTCCTGATGGGTAGGCGAACTCGCCGACAAAGACAGGTATTTTACATTTCCTGTTAATTCTTGTCACTGTCTTCGTCAGCAGTTTTGCCCGATTCAAGGTCATGGAAGGCGCACTGGGATAATAACTGATGCCGGCAGTCTCCATCGCATATCCGTTTTTCCGCATACAGAGGAAGAAGGAGGCGCTGCATCTTGGTGTGAATACAACAGTAGCTATATGCGTAGAGAATTTGACTTTTGAGGCATCATGCTCCGGATGTTTGGCATAGGCTTTCAAAACGCCTTTTCTGACGGCAGCGAACGCTTTTGCTTCATAACACCACACATGTTTTTTCAGCCACCAGACAGAGAAAACCGATGCCATATATCTTTGCATGGATGTTGCTTTTGCCAGTTTGGGGTCTACTGCCGTTTTCGCACCCATACCGATACCGGCAAATCCAAAATTGGCTTCATTACCCAGATTCCAGTTATGGACGGTACAGCCGATGGAGAGAATGGAATCCGCCACCAATTCTCCGTAGGCCTCCAAGACCGTGCAAATTTCATTCAGCGACAATTCTGACCATTGTTTTCCGTTTTGCAGTGCATAGATTTCCGGATATTCCTCAAAACGCGGAGCCTGCAAACCATCCATGTCCATGTAGGTATAGGCGCACATAATTTCCGGATTGATGGGCATACCCACTTTTTTTGCGATTCTGCATAGTTCCATTGCTTGCGTGAAAGTATGCACATTGGCGTTTTCATCCTTTTTGCCGTCGGTGATATCTTCTGCGGTCGTATCACGTTTAGTGGCTATGCGGACATACATTTCCGTTGAACCAAGGTCGTGATATATTTGCTGCAGTTCTTCGGGCGTTGTCGCGAGTCTGTCACCCACAGAAAAAGTATATCCTCTCCTGAACTGCTTCAGTGAAAAGGGGCTTAACGAAAGTGCCACACGGAAATCGTTGTTGGGTTTGTCGGAAGGCGAAAGAGCGGTTTTTTTCGCCTCTTTTGCGAACTGCAATGTCACTGCCTTTGAAGCCCCGAACATCTGTGTAACAGACTGGGATTTCACTTCCACACCATCCATGTCGGCATACCCTACATATTCCATCATATCTCCCGCATTAAGAAGGTCGTGCTGTTCAGGAGTTTCTTGGGATAATATGCGCAGGTAATCAATCGCATTGGCACTTCCACCGCCATTACACATCATTACGATAGAGGTTTTTGCCGCACCTTTGTGGGCTGCCAGCACGTGCAGACCTTTGGTGGCAAGCGAAACCTGAAATTTATGGGTCCCTGCCTCCAAACACGTTGTATGTACGGCTTCCATCTGCCCGCTCATATCCGCTGCCAGCAGCGTTACTTCGCCATCTTCCGCTATGGTGAGACAAACTTCTGTAGTCGCCATAAACGGATTCGGGTTATTGGGTGAAAGGCTGATGCCGTCGTCATTACCCAAATAATCAACCTCTGTCATATTCTGCAAGGTTAACAGGGTATCAGGGCCAAACACAATTCCTTGCCATCCTTGTGTCCGGTTAGAAACAACCACACGGTTCAATCTCAACTGACCGTCCTCATCTTCTTGCCCTGTAAACGTGACCGTTTGTGCCCCCACAGGACAGGATAACAATGCGAGCAAAAACAGTAGTATTTTTTTTCATATGTTGTATATATTGGAGCAGCAAAGGTACTACATTTTTTTGATATGTGCAAATGTTTGGGACAAAAAATTATTTTTTGTGGAGATTTATTGTTAGACTAGTGAGGCTAGTGTTCTAGTTAGACTAGTCGGACTATCGTTTTTCTATCCTTTGGTATGCTTTCCTCTGCTTTTCGTTGGCTTAATAACCTACTAATAACCCAATAATCACCCAATAATAACCTAATAATAACCTAATGGTTATACGTGTATTGCTCGCAGATGTGAGCGGTTTATCTGGTTTATTGCGCAGAGCGCGGTTTATCGCTTCGCTATTTATTGCAAAGCGGTTTATAAGTGATCTTTGATGTGTTGAAATATTTGTTGTACTTTCGGACGCCGCCTGCGCTTTTGCAATAAGGAGTTCTATGTGCTCGACATCGAAGTCTCGCACTCGCGCGCCGCACTTACTCCTCAAAATGTCCACCGGACATTCTTCGATGCGGCTTAATCGCTTCACCAGCCCGAACATACGTTCGCACCCTTGTGCGAACAACAAATAAAAACGTGCCCAAGTCTCCTAAAACAAGCTTTCTGCGACTTTTGCACGTTTTTATTTGCATATTCCAAATATTTGTAGTAATTTTGCACCCGATTTAACAACATGAAAGCAGTACGGTTTCTCTTTATCCTGGCATGGCTCCTTTCTTGGGGAGCAGGTTCGATGCGGGCACAATTGAACACCGACCGCATCACATCCATCGGACGAAACGCACTGTATTTCGAAGACTATGTGCTGTCTATCCAGTATTTCAATCAGGTCATCAAACTCAAGCCCTATCTCTATGAGCCCTATCTCTTACGAGCTATCGCCAAGATTCAGTTGCAAGATTACACCGGCGCACTGACCGATTGCAATAATTCGCTGGAACGCAATCCTTTCCAACCCGGTGCTCTCTACACGCGCGGCTTTATCTATCGGCAGTTGGGAGAAGCGAAAAAAGCAGAAGCCGATTTCACGCAAGCCTTGGTTTATGCTCCGGAGAACCGGACATACATGATGCTGCGTGCCGATGTACGGGCAGCCGACCATCGTTACGATGAAGCCATGCAGGATATTGATTACCTCTTGGCACGAGACCATAAGTCCGCATCACTCTTCTTTGAAAAAGGCGTTATCTGCCTCAGCGCACGCGACACGATGTGTGCCCTCAATGCCTTCACACAATCCACTACGCTCGATTCGCAGAACCCAAGCGGCTGGTCGGCATTAGGAGTGGTGAATATGCATCTGGGGCAGGATGACGAAGCCGTGCGGAACCTAACACGCTCCATCGAACTCGGAAGCCGATGGGCAGGAGATTATATCAATCGAGGCATACTCTTCTACCGGCGGCACAATTTCCGCGGTGCACTAGCGGATTACGACAAAGCCGTAGAACTTGATAACCGCAACGCCGGATGTTATTACAACCGTGCGCTCTTGCGCGCTGAAGTGGGCGATTACAACCGTGCATTGGACGATTTGAACGAAGCCCTTGAACTCTCGCCGGACGAAATAGAAATGCGCTACCAACGAGGTATCATCCTGCTCCATCTGCAGCAATGGAATTCAGCAAATGAGGATTTCCAGGCACTCATGGACAGATACCCCTATTTCCTACCCTCTTACTACCTCATGGCACAGGCAAAAACAGCACTCGGTGAGAAAAAACAGGCATTCATGCTCCGGCAACAGGCATATGCCATCGAACAGAAAAAGGACAGCATCCAAGCCGCACTGGCCGACTCGCTCGCTCAACCCCATACCGATGTGCGCATAGCCAATGCGCAACCGCAAAAGCGCGACAGACGAAAAGAGTTCTCCCCACGAACAGCACAGAACGGCACAGAACAGTACGAGTCCGAAACCTATACCTCCGAGACCAGAGGCTCTGTGCAAAAACGCTATCAGGATGTGATCAATCAGCCGAATATAGCGCTCACCTACTATGCGCCTCCGCAAGAATTGAGGGCATCGCATTATCATTTCCTGCTCCGCCAGTTCAACCGGCAGCGGATACTGCCCGATGAGTTACGATTCACACCCCAGGAAATCACCCTCACAGCCGATATGGTCAGCACACATTTTGATAACATATCACGGCTGAGCGACCGTATCTCCGCCATCAATCCTTCGACGGCGAACGACCGGAAAGGAACCGTGGGCGCACTCTTTTTCTCACGTGCCATCGAGTTCTCACTGGTTCAGGACTATGCCTCTGCCATTGATGACTGCACCAAAGCACTGGCGGACTTGAGATGGATGGAAGATGGAGATAACAAACTGGCACGCGAAGTCATCTACACCTTCTGCCGTGCCAACTGGAGATACAAATGGCTGGACTACCAAAGGGCAAACGGAGAAATGCAAAACGACTATCAGGGCAAAACAGCGGCACAGAAAAGCGAAATGGATTTTGATATCATGCTCCGCGACTATGATTATATCACCCGCCTGCAACCTGATTTTGCATACGCCTACTACAACAAAGCCAATATCCTTTGCATCCAAAAAGAATACAAAGCCGCCATTGAGCACTATACACTGGCCATCAATGCCGATAACGACTTTGCAGAGGCTTATTTCAATCGCGGACTGACACGAATCTATATCGATGACGTCGAAAACGGAATAAAAGACCTCAGCCGAGCAGGTGAACTCGGTATATACCAAGCGTATAACCTAATAACAAGATTTCAATAAACAACTCAATTATTAACCCTCAAAACAATCACTACTATGGCAAAATGGATTTGTCCTGTATGCGGATATGTTCACGAAGGTGACACCGCTCCTGAAAAGTGCCCCATCTGCAAAGTTTCGGGCGAAAAGTTTAACAAAGTTGAAGAGAATGCCGGTCTCCAATTCGCTACCGAGCATGTCATTGGTATTGCCAAAGACATCCCTCAAACCGAAGAAGGCAAGTTCGTTCTTCAAGGCCTCAGAGACCACTTCACCGGTGAATGTGGCGAAGTAGGCATGTATCTCGCCATGAGCCGTCAGGCTGACCGTGAAGGTTATCCGGAAATAGCAGAGGCTTTCCGCCGTTATGCTTTCGAAGAGGCAGACCACGCTGCACGCTTCGCTGAAATGCTCGGAGAAGTTGTTTGGGACACCAAGACCAATGTCGAGAAACGTATGATGGCAGAGCACGGCGCTTGCCAAGGTAAAATGGATATCGCTAAAGTTGCCAAGCAACTCAACCTTGATGCCATTCACGACTCTGTTCATGAGATGGCCAAGGACGAAGCGCGCCACGGTGCCGGTTTCCAAGGACTCTACAACCGCTATTTCAAAAAGTAAGCAACTGCTTTTATATCAACATAAAGGGCTGCCTTTCGGTAGCCCTTTTGTGTCGCATCAAACGATGTTGTTCAGCCATTCGCGGAACGCTTTCTCATGATGACCGGGCACCAGCACATGATGATTGCCCACGGGACGCGTGCGGAAATAATGTCTCATCCCTGCATCTGCACTCACCCATACCTGTGTGCGGCATAGGTTAGGCGCATATTGGTTGCGCAGCAGTTGCACATCATGTATATAGGCTTCTTGCAAGTCGCCGCTTATTTTTACAATGGTATAATCGCCTGTCGGCAGTTCGCCATGAATGGCTACGCCTATGCCCGATTCGAAATGCGTGGTCAGTTCGTGGCGTGTGGTCATTTTCAGCGGAAGGGTGCAATGGGCAAACAACATCTCCCCATTGGCATCGTCTATCTGAGCCGGATTGACTTGAAAACCCGGACAACCGGTCAAGCGATGAGCCATCAGCATGGTTATCAGGGCGGGTATATCCCCTTCGCACGCAGCCGGTATGCCATCATCATTTAATTTGGATAAGGCGATACAACCGGTGTTACGAACCGTTGTCAGCAAGTCAAAGCAGCGCAGAGTCACACCGTCCAATCCATTCGCCTCCACCACTTCTTTCAGGCGGTGATAGATTTGTTCAGCCCCTTTCAATCCGCCGTCCACAACGCCCAAACGCGTTATCTCTTCAATAGGGATTCGCACCAGTTCGGTGTTAAGCCGTTCGCGTAACCGCGTCTCATCCACGCCGGAAGCTATCAGCCAGTCAGAGGGTTCGCCCACCACGCCCAAACGGATAGAATGGTCAAGTTGGGAAGGATTATCCACCACGATTCCTCTCCCGCCGTGTTGTCGGATATAGGTGAGTATTTCCAAACTGGCGGCAAGAGAGTTACTTTGTCCGCTGACCACCAAATAGACCGGTTCTTTCAGGTCTATGGTATGGTTCGAGAGGAGTTCTACGAATTGATTCTCTGTGCCACCGGTCAGTACGGCTATTACTTGATGTTTTTCTGCGAACTGCGGGCTAATGGCAAAGGGCATTTCCACTGCCTCCCTGTGCAAAGATGATGAAAGTATGTGTATCATATTCCGGTTATATTTCATATTGTTTGGTTGATGTGACGGTTACTTGTACAAGAACACGAAATGAGCAGGGATGTCGCCTGTACGTACCGACCAGAGTTTTACGCCCTCCGGAGAAAAACAATAAAGCGTTCCCGGATTAACATAGGTCTTGGCATCCGTGACATAAATCTCCTTGGTGACAGGATGCACCTTAATGCCATACGGCACTTTAATGTTCTGCTCTGTCCCATCGGTGATAAAATTACGTGTCACAATCTCATGCGTACGCACGTTCACAATGCCATATGTCACCACATTCATCATGTCAATATATGACCACTCTGTGGAATAAAGATACAGCGAATCGCCATCCAAATGGAAATTACTTACCGCAATATCAATCGTATCCACCGTGAGGTCGGTTTTCGTATCAATACAAAACAATTGGGAAAGCGTGCCGTAGTAATCCCCACGCGAAGATACCCACAACTGCCCGTACTTATCCGCCCTGAGACGATGAAGATTGATGGCAACGGGAATACGCTTGGTTTCCGTAAAGGTAGTGAGATCAATCACAGAGACCGTGTTTTCGTAGTTTGGCACCATATATCCGCCGGAATTGGCGACATACATTTTATCGCCCACTATCTCCAATTCATCAGGCTGAAATCCGACCAAGCATTGGCCGTTAATTTGAAGCGTAGCGGTGTCAAAACGCGCCACATAGCCAATCTGCTCATACTCCGGATTGATTTCCACCGGTCCGGCATACGAAGTGACATAGGCATACTGCCCGTGGAAACGGATATAGCGGCAATTGGGTATATCCACCTGCCCGATGCGCTTGCATGTGCGTGCATCCATGACCTCGACCTTGTTCGAGCAATTGATGACAGCATACATGCGAGAACCGTAAATCTGTATATCATTGCCGACATCGCCCAATTCCTTTGGCACAGTAGGATTGGCCTCGGCATATATATTCCGGTGGTAGGTGGCAGTGGCATAATCGTAGTAATCAAGCGTGGACTTGTTCGACCCCATATTTCCTTCATTAAGGAGATAAAAACCTGCTATCTCGGTGTTCTGCGCTTCGCCATGCTGTTCCTCTTCGGCCTCAAATATAGGCACTTCCTGCCGGCATCCCGCCAGCAGACAGCAGGCAAGGCAAAGAGAATACAGATGTATCTTACCGTTTCCTTTCATGGTTCAGATAATGATTTTGACAATGCCTTTCCCGTTGATGCCCGGCATCGGATAGTTGAGAATGACATCGTACTGCTGGTTGAGCATATTGTTTATTTCCACGGCCAGGTGCAGACGCGGCGAAAGTTTTGCTGTGCGGGCAATAGGCAGTTCGCAAGAAAGGCTGACATCGTGGGTGTACCATGGTTGCTCATGATTGGCAAGGATGTTGGCGGAATTATGGTAACGCTCCCCGACATAAATAAAAGAATAATTGAAGGAGAGAACCCGTCCGCCAAAGAACCACTGCAGATTAGCGGTGGCAGAGCCGCTGTGCCATGGTATATAGGCTATCTGTCCGCCGTATGTAATCTCCTGAGGATCCGTGAAATCCTGCGCTTTCTGGTAGGTATAAGCCGTAGCAACGGTGAGCAGCAACTGATGCGCCGAAGCAGCACGGTTTCCGTAAAGGCAAAGCGTGGTAGATGCATTGACATCGCAACCCCGTATCTCAACGTAGCCAAGGTTCATCATCTGCCAGCGATACTGACCGTTACCTTTGGGAATAGCAACAATCTTATTTTTAACCTGATTGAAATAGCCATCCACCTTCAAATCAACAGCACGGCAAATGCCCCGCGCCCAGGTTTTGGTATACTCCGCTCCGCCGTCGTATTGCGTGGTATATTCAGGGCGCAAAGATATATTGCCCATATCGGTATAATACAGGTCATTGAACGTGGGCATACGGAATATGCGTTTGTAGAAAGCACGAAGGTAAAGGTCCTCCAAATAGGGATGTACCGTCAAGAAAACGGCAGGCGTAAACTGGGGATCTTGTTTGAAAGCGGTAGGCGTAGTGAGCGTAGGCTGATGAATCTTGTCAAAGACAAATGTCCCCAAGACACTGGCTTGCGCCTTGATATATTTCCAATCGAGTTGCGTAGCCGCAGCTGCAAGGACTGTGTTACGTTCAGGGAAAACAAAGTTGACAAGGTTTCCGTTCAGACTATTCCACTGCCAATCAGCAGAGAGCGCGATATCCCAATTGAGTTCGTTGTGGGAAACAAAGCCCTTGACCCCAACAATCGCCAACCGATGCGCCATGCTAAGATAGACTTCCTGCTGGGTGAAAGAATTGTCAATATACATGAGCGTTGTATCCGGATTGAGGTAACGCATCCAATCGTTGGAATACTTGGCATTAAACTGGAAATCATATCCACGGGTGATGCGCTGCGTGAAATTTCCCTGCACAAAGGCATTGCGATCCCACTGGCGCTGAGAGTTCTTCCACACATTGTTGATAATGGCACCGGGTATGCCCTTTTGGCTGGTATAGAAATAGCCTTTGATATGCCATTTCCCTTCCGGCAGATAGCCAAAGAATCCCATTTCTGCACGCCAAGCATTGACATCTCCATTCTGACGCACAGCCGTAGTATCCCATGCGACCGAGCCATCCCGCCGCAATTTGCGATAACGGAAATGATATCGTCCGTGCGCATAAGTATATTCGGCATTCGCAGAGAAATGGATATTATCGGTAATCTTCTGCTCATAAAGAACAGACGGATTGGCAAGCCCGAAAGTGCCGGCTTTCATCGTGATATTGAGGTTGAAGCGTTTGTCAGGTGCGAAGCGAGGACGCCTCGTCTTGATATACAGCGTACCCGCCGAGCCATAGTCTTTTGCAGACTGGAAGATTTCGGATTTCTGGCCATTATACAGGGCTATTTCTTCAATATTATCCATGGAGAACTTGCCCAAATCAACGGTGCCGTTCTGCGCGTTGCCAATTTCTATCCCATCATAGAAAACGCCGAGATGGTTCGTACCCATAGAGCGCACATCCACCGTCTTCAGCCCCCCTACTCCGCCATAGTCCTTGATTTGTACGCCGGAAAAATAACGCACAGCATCGGCTACGCTTTGCGTAGAAAGTCCCTCCAACCTTGCGCCCTGCAACTTCTGAACAGGAATGACAGGTTCTTCACGACGACGCGCAGAGACCGTAACTTCGTCCAAGGCAAACTGTCGCGCAATGCTATCTGCAGCTCTATCTAAATCGGTCTGCACGAGAGCAGACTGCGCACTTGTATAAGCGCAGGGAAAAAGCAGCAAAAAGAGCAATAAATATGAACGCAGAAAAACGATCATGTCAGTATGGCCGCCGCCACCTCCTGCTTATCCATAAGCGGCAAGTCGGTTCGAGAACCATCCGCACGGAGAAGCGTGACTTTATTGGTGTCACAACCAAATCCTGCTCCTGCATCGCGCAAAGAATTGAGGACAATCATATCCAGATTCTTAGCGCGCAATTTCTTCAAGGCATTATCCTGCTCATGTTCTGTTTCCAAAGCAAAGCCAATGAGTTGCTGGTTTGGTCGCTTGGTTCGACCTAATTCGGCGGCGATATCATGCGTGAGTGTAAGTTGCAATGCCATAGTGGTTTGTCCTGCCACTTTCTTGCGTTTCTGTTCCGCCACCTCAAGGGGTGTAAAATCCGCGACGGCTGCAGAAAGGATGGCACAGTCGGCGACATGCCATGCGTCCATTGCCGCCTGATACATCTCGGCCGCCGTTTGAACAGGCACAAAATGCAAACGAGGATGCGTAGCAATTCCCTCTAATGAAGCCGTACATGGTCCGCTAACCAACGTGACTTCCGCCCCGCGGCGGAGACACTCGCGCGCCAACGCATAACCCATCTTGCCCGTAGAATAGTTGCTTAGATAACGAACCGGATCCAAGGGTTCACGCGTAGGTCCGGCAGTAAGCAAAACATGTTTGCCAAGCATTGTTTTCGGGGCAAGGGCAGCAATAACGGCCTCCAACAGAACATCAATCTCCTGCATCCTACCCTTTCCCGTTGTTCCACATGCTAAGAACCCTTCGGTACAGTCGAGCACCGTAACCCCATCCCAAGAAGAGAGGGTACGCAAAGCATTCTGCGTCGCCGGATTGTCATACATCTTGTCGTTCATGGCAGGTGCCACGATAACAGGAATACGGGCGACTGAGGCGGCAATAGTTGTGGTAAGCGCATCATCGGCAATACCCGCTGCCATTTTACAAAGGACATTTTCCGTGGCAGGAGCCACCAACATCACATCCGCCCAATCCGGCAAAGAGATATGTTCAGTGGAATGCGCATTGACAGCCGCAAACACATCGCTATAGACTTCGTGTCCGCTGAGCGTACGAAGCGTAAGTTCGGTAACAAAGTGAAGGGCGTTCACAGTGGTTGTAACCCTAACTTCCGCCCCTTGTTTGACCAACAGGCGTAACAATTCGGGTATCTTATAAGCGGCAATACCGCCGCTTATACCCACCAAGACATGTTTACCTTGCAAACAAGCCATAAAAGGGAGACTATTATTTCAACTGGTCGTCCTTGCTGGTTGTGCGGAAGATAAGCTGATCGTCTACCAATTCCTGCGTTGCGATCAGCGTAGGCTTCGGCAAACGCTCATAACTACGGCTGATTTCAATCTGCTCACGATTGACAAAGGTTTCATCAATCGCATCCTGCGGAATGGAGAAATCTTGCAGTTTGGCATCCAACTCACGCTTCAAGGAACTTGCAATCTGATTGGAACGCTTTGCCACGATGGCCACCATTTCATAGACATTGCCAATTTTCTCGGTCAACTGATTCATGTCGCGAGTCACCGTATTGGTAGGTGCTTTCGTTTTCTTATAATCCATAATTATATATCGTTTAGTTCTGTTTCTTCAACACTTTGTTAATATCTTTCGCCATCTTTTCGGCCAGACTCCGATGCTTGCTCTCCGGAAACTCGGTGAGAAAACTGTAACATTCATCATCCGCATCCCTGGCACGCTCCACTTTCTTGCTCTCCAGAGAGTTGACCATCTCCTGATACTTGCTTCGGAGAATGATCCAATTCAACTCTTCCTGATAGGAGTTACTCGGATAGTTTTTCAGGGCATTCTTGGCCGTAATGATAGCACTCTGGTAGTTATTGCCGAGATAGGTACCCAGATTATAGTATAGGCGGGCATTAAGCATCTCTTTGTATGCCAACTTGTCGTACATCTCATTCTGCTCTTTGTACGCCTGCGCCATGTACGGACTTTCGGGATAGGTTTCTATGAAGAGTTGGAACGCATCAATGGCTTGATAGGTAATCTCTTGGTCAAGGCGTGCATCCGGTGCATCCAGATAATAACAATGCCCCACCTGATAGCAAGCCTCTACGGAATACTTGCCTTTAGGATAGTTACGCAAGTATGCCGAATAATACTCCGCTGCCGATGTGTACGACTTCTGCCCCATGTAACTACGCGCCTGATAAATAATCACATCCTGCGCACGCTCAGTACCCTTGTAATAAGGGGCAACATCGTCCAACAAAGTTTGTGAACGGACATACTTTCCTTGCTCGAAATACTGCAATGCCATCTGGTATTTGTATTCAGGGTCTTTCGACTTCAAGACCTGCTGATACTCTCCACATGAAGGCAAGAGCAAGAGCAAAAAGAGCAATATGTAAGTGTATCGTTTCATTCTTCAACTTGCGAAATAGCCTGCAAAAGTACTGCTTTTTTTTGAATTGTGCAAATATTTTTTTAATTTTTCTCTGTAAGCGTCCATTTTGCGCTATGCAACACCTCAAATCCATCCTGTCCGGAGACGATTAGATAACAAGCAGCATCGTCCAAATGGTCAATCATTTTCACAGCCTCATCTGCCCCTAATACCATACACGCTGTGGCAAGCGCATCTGCACGGGCGCAATTTTCTGCCACAACTGTTGCCGCCAAGAGGTTGTGTGTGACAGGATATCCCGTGCGCGGGTCAATGGTATGACTGCGGCGTTCAGAACCATCGTAATAGAAATTTCGATAGTTACCCGAAGTGGCCATGCAAATGTATTCCGTCTGCACAATATCCTGAAGATTACGCTGTTCTCCGACAGGATCGTCCATTGGCTTGGTAATGCCGATTGTCCACGGTTGCCCTTTGCTGTTTTTACCGATGGCCACCACCTCACCTCCTATCTCAACCAGCAGATTCTCCACGCCATTCGCGCGCAACACTTCCACCACTTTGTCGCATCCATAACCTTTAGCCACCGCACCGCAGTCCAATGTGATGGCAGGATTTGTTTTCGAAATATGGTGATTGTCCAAAGTTATTCCCTGATAGTTCACCAACGGCAAAAGACTATCCACCATAGCCGGTGTGACATGTTCCCGATGCTTCAAGCCAAATCCCCAAAGATTGACCAATGGTGCAATCGTAATATCCAATGCGCCGCCACTAACCTCCGACACTTCACGAGCGACAAGATATACTTTTTCAAAGTCACCGGTAGTCTCTACCGCTTCATTACGATTGATACGAGACAATACCGATTGCTCATTAAACATCGATAGGGATGTATCTACAGCATCCAAAGCCCCCTTGATTTGCACGGACAAATCCGCTTCAGCCTCATATTGGATAGAATATGTAGTTCCGAAGACAAAACCTTCATTTCTGAAATAGCGCTTTTCCGCATCTTCATCCTGCGGCCAGAAGAGCATTACTGCGCCGAAAAGCACCAAGCCCAAAGCAATCCACAATTGTTTTTTACCCATATCTGCTGTACTATCCTAATTCATACACACCACTTCTGCACTCCGAAAAACATTCAGGGTGCAGCCTTGTTTCATTTTCCTTAATCGGCCACTCTCACGCCACTCTCACATGCCCAAAAGGACGAAAGGCTTAAAGCGCATTCTTGGTTGCCCACGCGATACGCAAAGCCACTTCGAGAATACGCGTATCGTCCATCGTAACGATACCGCCATCGGGCCCCGGCTCAATGTGATAACCATTCACAGAAGCATCTGAACCTCTAAAAAAGTCTCTGACCGTTTCAGCAGAAACACCAAGTTCATTGGCAATTACGTCCATACTTCCGTGAGGAAGGCTATCTTTCACCTCGCGCAAACGATTAAATGTTGTTCTAATCATATCTTCAGTTATTTTCAAATTTGGTGCAAAGATACTACAATGTTTTGGAATTTCCAAATAAAAACTCGCAAAACATTACTTATTTTTCATTTTTTCGCGAATTTGCGTGGAAGATATATCAAAATACGGAGCCTGTGCAAGATACTGCACATTTTTTACTTTCCCTTCCGGAAGTGAAAATGACACACCATCATCTGAATGACGAGGATAAACAAGCACTCTGTAGTTTTCCAATATCCACATCCACTCTCGCCACTGCGGAAAAAGCCGCCAATTGTCTTCTCCAATCAGCAAGACCCATTCATCATTCGGATAACGCGCCGACAAATACCTCAACGTTTGTGCCGTATAATTGGGACGAGGCAGCGAGAACTCAAAATCAGAAACGATGACACCATTCAGTCCTTCCCGTTCCACAGCCGCTTTAGCCGCCTCATAACGAGATTCTTCAGATGCCAATATCGTCTTATCTTTCAGAGGATTATTGGGTGTTACCATCAACCACAACTCTTCCACATCCGTATGCTCCACCACCCAACGAGCCAATCCTAAATGTCCCCAATGAATAGGATTGAACGACCCTCCGTAAATTGCCCGTACCATAGTATATCCTTAATTAGCCCATCCGACAGAACTCCGCCAAGACAATGGCCGTTGCAATGGCAACATTCAAACTCTCCCCACCCCCTGCTTCCGTTTTCGGAATAAAGATCGGGTGCGTAATACGTTCGCGCACAGCGGTAGAGATACCGTTTCCTTCATTACCCATTATAACAAGTCCGTGCTTTTTGTCAGGAACAGCTTCCGGCAAGTACATATTCTTTCCGTCCAACAATGTGCCATAGACATTGCCATTCGGATTGGCCGTTTTCCATTCGTCGATCCACAAAGGCACATCCACATAGTGGACGCGCACGCGGGCAAGCGCGCCCATGGTAGATTGTACTACTTTGGGTGAATAACAATCCGCGGTCAGGAAAGAACAATACACATCGCTTATCCCGAACCAATCGGCAGTACGCAGAATGGTGCCCAAATTACCGGGATCCTGAATGCCATCAAGAACCAACGACAAGGCTCCCTGCGGCATTTCATTATCATAATGCTTTTGCCGAAATACAGCCAAGGTGCCTTGCGGTGTGCGAAGAGAAGACATTTGGGCAATTTCCAAATCGGTAGCATTGTCACGACTGACCAGAGTCTCTAACGCAAACGCCTCACGCAATTCATTGATACATTTATCCCCTTCAGCCACGAACAAGCCCAATTCATCCCTGAACTTCTTCTGTTGCAGACTCCGTATACGCTTAATGTGTGCTTTCGAGATGTGTTCCATATACATCACATTAGCATTATTTGAGCATTAGCTTTGCCTCTCCTTTCACATCGTTGACGTTTTGAGCAGTCATGAATGTATATTCTCCGGGAGCAACAACCCACGCTTTTGCTGTCTCATCATAGGAAGCGAGATCTTCTTTGGCAATCGTCATGGTCAGCGTTTCTTTTTCGCCTGCCGCTAACATTCCTGTCTTAGCAAAAGCTTTCAATTCCTTTGCAGGTTTGTCCATCCCGCCTTCAGGTGCATGCACGTACACTTGCACAACTTCCTTGCCTGCCACTTTGCCTGTATTGGTTACCGTCACTTTCACTTCGATAGCATCATCTTTGAGTTTCACAACAGGCTTGCTATACTCAAATGTTGTATAACTCAATCCATAGCCGAAAGGATATGCCACATCCTTACGATATGTATCAAAATAGCGATACCCCACATAAATTCCTTCTTCATGCTTGGTATAGGTTATGCCTTTGATTGGACGGTTGCGGCTCTCCAAACGCTGGTAGGAATACATGTCATAGTCTTGCGGGAAATTGCGCGTGGACCAGTGGTCATATACTGAAATAGGCCATGTCATGGTCAGGCGCCCCGAAGGATTAGCCTTTCCTACTAATACATCAGCCACAGCATTGCCACCTTCTTCACCGGGTTGCCATGCCATCAGAATGGCATCCACCAAATCGCGCCACGATGCAGTCTCTATCACCGAACCGGAGTTAATAACCACCACGACAGGTTTTCCTTGCTCGTGGAAAACATCGCTCACCTGTTGAATCATGTTACGTTCCAAACTACTAAGATTAAATTCCCCTTCTACAGCACGATCAATTCCTTCTCCGGCTTGGCGTCCGATGGTAATAATTGCAGCACGTGCCTCATTGACTTCGTGACGAATGCAACGCTCGGTGATTTCTATTTCATCCAATTTGGGTTGTCCCTGATCCAAGAACCACATCAGCGGATTTTTGTCCATCTGCAACTTTACTTTTGCATAATCTACATATTTGCGATATATCTCCGTCAGTTGAGGAGTTGTCTTGATATCATAATTGCTAAGTCCTGTAACCATATCCACTACATAAGGTACATTCACGCAACCGGAGCCGACACCCCCCGACAGGAAATCATACGAGCAGACACCAAACAAGGCCACATACTCTCCCAAAATACTTTCGTTAAAAGGCAACGCACCATTATTTTTAAGCAACACCATACCTTCCGTACTGCTTTGCCGCGTGATGGCAGCATGGGCTTTCAAATCAGGATTATCGCTAAACTTATAGCCTTTGAAGCGAGGAGTTTTTACAATGTACTCCAACATACGACGAACACTGCGATCCAAGACATCTTGCGACAACCTACCTTCTGCCAATGCCTTGTATATATCCTCTTCTTGCACTTTGTAACCCGGCATCATCAATTCATTGCCTGCATTCAGCACTTGCTCAATCGGCAAATCAGCACGTTTCCCGATCCAGTCTGTCATTACAATTCCGTCAAATCCCCATTCGTCACGCAAAATCTCCGTCAAAAGATGATGATTACCTTGGGCGTACACTCCATTTACACGGTTATAAGCCGACATAATAGTCCAGGGGTGTGACTTTTTCACCATACGTTCAAAACCACGGAGATAAATCTCACGCAGAGCACGTTCGCTGAGTTGTTCATCCACGCGGGTACGTTCGGTTTCTTGCGAATTAACGGCGTAGTGTTTCGCACTTACTCCCACGCCCTGGCTTTGAATGCCATTTACCAGCGCCGTTCCCATCTCGCCGGTTACAAACGGATCTTCGCTGTAATACTCGAAATTACGGCCACAAAGAGGGTTACGGTGGATATTCATTCCGGGGCCGAGCAATACATCACAACCATACTCACGCGTCTCGTTACCGATAGCCTTACCCACTTCTTCCACCAAGGCGGTATTCCAAGTACATGCTAAACACGATCCGACAGGAAAGCCTGTGGCATAGAATGTTCGGTTAACGCCCTCACGAGTGGCATCAATATGCACACCTGCAGGGCCGTCTGTGAACAGCGTATTGGGAATACCCAAACGAGGAATTGCGGTTGTGATACCAGCAGCACCTGCCACAAATTGCATCTGATGCCCCATCTGGTCAGAAGAGCCGACAAATTCTTCATCACTACGCCCCACTAACAATTCCACTTTCTCTTGAAGGGTCATCGCCTGCAGCACCTCATCAATATTATCTGCACGCAGTTTGGGCGAACCATCAGCATACACCGTGTTAAACGGAATAAGAGCCAATACCAACATTGTGGCAAAAACGGAAATCCTTTTCATACTTTTAATTTTATTAAATTATCAAACATCCTGAATTTGTGCGCAAAGGTACAACAAATGAATGAAATATCCAAATTATTTTCCACTTATCCAATCTTTATTTGCATATTTCAAAAAAAAGCAGTATCTTTGCAGCGTTTTTGACAGTAAAAATCAATTTCGCTATGATATTAAGTATGACCGGTTATGGCAAAGCCGAAAGCCAACTCTCTAATCGTTGCCTATCTGTTGAAATCCGTGGATTAAATTCCAAGCAATTGGATTTGAACACCCGCATAGCCTTGGAACTGCGTGATTGTGAACATGAAATCCGCCAGATTGTTACACAACGTTTGGAGCGGGGCAAAATAGATGTGAAAGTAGAGTTACTGACCAACAACAATACTTTATCTTCCACCACTCCCCGCATTGAAATCAATCGGGAAGCCTTTCAGCGGCACTATGAAGAACTGGCTGCCTTATGCACAGAGATGCAAATTCCTACGGACAATATACTGTCTTCGATTCTACATATAAAAGATGTGCAACAAGAGACCGGAATGACCGAATTAACCGAACAAGAGTTATCGCTGGTTACGGATACCGTTAATCGCGCCATAGACGAATTCATCGCTTTCCGGAAACAAGAGGGGGCAGCTTTGCAAAACATGTTTTCCGAGAAATTGGATGCCATCACCCAACTGTTGGAAGAGATAGAACCCTATGAAAAAGGTCGGATTGAACATATCCGCCAACATTTAGAATCTAACCTTCAGAAGTTATCGGAACAGACACAGCAAGCTATTGACCGCAACCGATTGGAGCAAGAAATGATTTACTATCTTGAAAAACTGGATATTACAGAGGAGAAAGTACGTCTTACCAATCATATCCGTTACTTCCGCGAAGTGATGGAGCAAACCGGAAACGGAGTCGGCAAGAAACTTGGATTTGTTGCCCAAGAGATGGGACGCGAAATCAATACGCTTGGAAGCAAATCCAATCAATCAGAAATGCAAATTCTGGTTGTCAAGATGAAGGATGTTCTTGAACAAATCAAAGAACAAGTTCTAAATGTTCTCTAATTCCCCAACCACCCTATAAAACCGGCAATTATGATTCTCATTTTTTCAGCCCCTTCAGGAAGCGGAAAATCCACTTTGGTAAATTACCTTTTGCAAGAGCGTAATGATTTGGAATTCTCCATTTCCTGCACTACACGTTCTCCTCGCGGTCAGGAAAAAGACGGCAAGGAATACTATTTTATCTCTACAGAAGAATTCCAACGCCGCATTGATGCAGGTATGTTCGTCGAATATGAGAATGTGTATCAAGGCACCTACTACGGCACATTGCGCAGCGAAATTGACAGAATAGAAAAGAAGCGACACCATGTCGTTTTCGATGTGGACGTAAAAGGGGGATTACACCTTAAGCAAATTTTCGGAGAACGTGCATTGGCTATCTTTGTCGCGCCACCCAGTGTGGAAGAATTACGCCGCCGGCTCGTCGGGCGCGCAACAGATAGTTCGGAAAAGATAGAAGAACGTGTCGCCAAAGCCGCTATCGAATTGCAAGATGCTCCCCATTTTGACACCATTATTGTGAATGATAATCTTCAAAAAGCCCAACAGGAATTGAAAGAGAAAGTAACTGCTTTTCTCCATTAATCACGTCCTTATTGTACTAAAACAACGATGTCCTCCTTCCAAACTATTCTCCTCGCTGCAGTCTTACCACCCTTCTTGTTAATTCTTTATATTTGGTGGAAAGACCGTCAACAGCCAGAGCCTTTCGGGCAATTAGCACAAGGGTTCCTGTTCGGTATCCTGTCGGCAATCATTGCCGTCGTATTAGAATCCGGTATCTCCATGCTTCATCTGGCACCTGACGTGCCCGCCAGTTTCCTGCAAGCGACATGGAAGGCTTTCGTGGGTGCAGCTATTCCGGAAGAAGCCGCCAAACTGTTCATGCTTTGGCTACTGTTGCGTCACAACCAGTATTTTGATGAACGGTTCGACGGAATTGTTTATGCCACCTGTGTCGGAATGGGTTTTGCCGCAACGGAAAACATCATCTATCTGCTGGACAATATGGATACCTGGGAATCGGTGGCCATAGGACGCGCCCTTTTTGCCGTGCCCGGACATTTTCTATTTGCCGTTTCTATGGGTTATTTTTACTCAATGGTTCATTTCAGTGACATGAATGGGCGAAAAGCCTACCGAATATTCTGTGTTCCTGTCCTATTGCATGGAATATACGACTCACTGCTGTTTATGAATGGCCTGAATACTATGTGGTCAGGAATTCTGCTTATATGCTTCTATATTTTCTGCCTTAAAATGCTCCGTTATGGACGGAGACGCATTGCCGAACAACTCAAACGGGATCGGCATCAGGCAACCATCATACAGATGAATGAAGAAACAACCATTTAGATGGTGTCAATGAAATAGCGCTGTTTGCGGTTGAAAAGCAATATACCGATAATAAGCAACGCCACAGAACATCCGACACTATATGCCAATCCTTCCCAAGAGAATGTTCCTGCCCCGTAGGCCCCGTATTTGAATGTCTCAATCAACGCTGTCAGCGGATTCAGTTGCATCACCTGTCTCAGTGTAGGATTGGTGACATAACTCAATGGATATACTATCGGAGTGGCATACATCCACAATGAAACCAACGTAGCAAACACATTCGACAAGTCACGGTATTTGGTTGTCAGTGACGTTATCACGAGTCCTACCCCCACTGCCAATGCTGCCAAACTGATAACAATCACAGGGAAAAGCAGGAGATAGCAATTGGGCACAAGGTGTACTCCCTTGAAGAAGGCAAAGAACAGGTACACAATCACAAACGTGGAAAGCTGTATTGTAAAGCGGAACAACTTACTTGCCGCCACAGAGAACGGTGTCACCAGCCTCGGGAAATAGACTTTTCCATACAAACCGGAATTCGTTTGGAACGTTGTTGCCACACTTGTCAGCACCGTTGAAAAATACTCCCACAAGCATATTCCACTGAGATAAAACACCGGTTGCGGCACATCATCCGTCGGGATATTGGCGATACGGCCGAAGACCACAATATAGATTATGGTTGAGAATATCGGTGACATAAAATACCACCCCATACCGAATATGGTTTGCTTGAACTGAACCGTGATGTCCCGCTTGATGAACATCCACATCAGGAAGCGTTTTGCCCACACTTCTTTCAGTCCCAGATGCAATCCCTTCTCATGAGGATTTATCTCCGTTGTCCAATATTCTTTCTCTTTGCCCACTTTTCTATTGCATTACACCGTATCCATAAACGACTTCTGCACTTTGTTAAACAGCATCAGCCCAAACATCAGCAGCAAAGTTGTCATTATCACGCTGTATCCCAGCCACAGCCACGAAAAACTGCCTGCACCTAACAGTGAAAACTTGATGGCCTCCACGATAGGTGTCACCGGATTAAGCGACATGGCCAAATGCAGATGCGGATTGGTGACCATACTCAACGGATAAATCACAGGTGTGATATACACCCACAGCGATATCACTTTGCCGAAGATAATCTGCAAATCGCGATATTTGGTTGTCATGGACGACACAATCATTCCAAATCCTACTGCCATCAATGCCAATATGAGTACCAGGAACGGGAACAAAACAATCTGCCAATGGATTTGCAAATCCGTTCCGATAGCGACATAGTAGATATAAAAAGCAGCGAATATACCCAACTGGATAGCGAACGACAACAGGTTTACCGTCACGGACACCAATGGCATAATGATACGCGGGAAATACACTTTTCCGAAGATATCCGCATTGGTTACAAACGAATTACTTGTTGCACTCAAACTGGCGGAAAAATAGCCCCAAACCGATATACCCAACAGGTAAAACAGCACCGGCGGTGTGCCGTCTGTCGGAATGTTCGCAATGCCACCGAATACAGCCACATACACGATTACCGACAGTATCGGGGTTATCAAAAACCACAGCGGCCCGAGTATGGTCTGTTTGTAGGACACACGGAAAGCACGCAACACAAACAGGATGAACATATCTCGATACATCCATATCTCCCTGAAATCCAGCGCCAAGAGACTTGTTTGGGGCGTAATCACAATACGCCAAGATTCCTCTTGTTGCCGGTTCTCATCCATTGTATGTTGGGGCATAGTTTCCATTTTCGGCTGCAAAAGTAGTAAAAAAATTTGGAGTGCGCAAATTTTTTTGCATAATTCTGCATTTTTCACATCCGCGAGCAGCTTATTGCAAAGCTGTTAAATTGTTATTTGTTTTGTTTTTTTCAGTTCCTAATGGACTGCGTGATATATGCTCGGTCCGTTTTCGGTATCTCGATTTTTTAATTGAGGCATGTTTAACATATACCCCTCCATATATAAGGCAAAAAAGAGGCAAAATCTATCACCTGAAATGCAACTTTTTTGCATTTTTATTGCATTTTCTTTGTAATGCAGTGATTATCAGCACAGGGAAGAATAGAGCTGTGACGGATTAAGACTTCGTCTTGTTCTGTTCAGTTCCTGAAAGACTGCGTGATATATGCCCGCTCTGCGACTGCCCGTCCCATCGGGCACCTCCAGTGTTCCACGCCCCATGCGCGGAATCCACTGTCGCTTCGGAGCATATATCCAACAACCCCTACGGGAGGAACTGAAAAGAACTGTATCAGATTTCAATGGGGGCGCGGATAGATATCTATAAGAGAGAAGTTCCCATTACTGAGGACTCCTCTCTTTCATTTGGTTCTGCTATATTTCAGAGCGTTACTTTACTTCTGCACCAACGGCATTATACACTTTGCCGTCGCGGAGGATGTAGATTTGTCCGTCAATCATCACTTTCTGCGTGCCGGAAGCGGAAGCGGCAGTATTCTTCATCACTTCTTCAATGCCTAATGGGGAAGCGGACTGACCTACAATATTAAACTCGCCCCAGTATTGATCGTTCTCGTACGCATCAACGCAATTGTCCGGTACATATACAGGTATCTGACGTTTGACATCAAAGAAGGTCTTAGCCTCAATCATCGGAGGCGTGGTCGAGTTGACGGTAATTTTAGTCATTTTAGCGCAGAGAGCGAAACAGTTGTCACCAATTGCCTGAACAGAAGAAGGAACCACCAAATCCTGCAAATAGGTACAGCCGTAGAATGCGCCATCTCCTATTTCTGTTACGCCTTCCGGAATATCCAGGTGCTGCAATTGATGTGCGTTGTAGAAAGCCCAGTTTCCGATGCGCTTGAGTTGGCTGGTTGCTGCAGGAGCGAATAAGCGCCCTGGGGCAGCAATGGCGGGGTCGCCTCCAAATATGATGGTTTCTATACTACGGCAATCCTCAAAGGCACTCTGCTCTATTTCTATCACAGAGGCTGGGATGTCAATGGATTTCAAGTTCTTGCAACCCGCCACCATCATATAATTTACTTTCTCAAGAGAAGAAGGCAACAGCAGTTGTTCCAAATTATAATAGTTCTTGAATGCCTCATCTGCAAACTCAACATTAGAGACTGCGGAAACATCGAGCGATTTAAGCGTCTTGTAAGAACGACCGATAACACCCAATGCATTATCATTCAGTTCACCATCGTTAACAATCACTGTCTCCAAATATTTCGGACAGTTAGCCCAGTCTGTTTCCGTTACATTGAAAAATTCTGCTGGAGCTTCTACATATTTGAGGTTCTTAATGTTCGTAACAACCCAATTCCCAAGGCTTGTCACACTGTTGGGAATGGTGACGCTCGTCAGACCGGTGCAATCCCAGAAAGCATAATCTCCAATGATGGTCACACTGTTGGGAATGGTGATGGATGTAAGTTTGCTCATACCACTGCAACATGATCCAGGAATGGATTCTACTTCATTGCCAAATACAAATGATTCAACCTGAGTGCCGAAGCTACCCTTATTAGCGCAATTCTTTGCGTTCCATATAACAGATGTCAGACCGGTGCAATCCCAGAAAGCATTATCTCCAATGCTTGTGATGCTGTTGGGAATCGTGATACTCGTAAGACCGGTGCAACCATAGAAAGCATAGTTTCCAATGCCGGTCACGCTGTTGGGAAGCGTGATACTCGTCAGACCGGTGCAACCAGAGAAAGCTTCCCTTCCAATGCTCGTCACACGATTCGGAATCGTGACGGAGGTCAGACTACTGCAACCAGAGAAAGCAGAACTTCCAATACTCGTCACACTATTGGGAATAGTGATGGATGCAAGTTTGCTCATACCAGAGCAACATGATCCAGGAATGGATTCTACTTCATTGCCAAATACAAATGATTCAACCTGAGTGCCGAAATATCCGCTATTAGCGCAATTCTTCGCGTTCCATATAACAGATGTCAGACTGGTGCAACCAGAGAAAGCATTATCTCCAATGCTTGTGATGCTGTTGGGAATCGTGATACTAGTCAGACTGGTGCAATCCCAGAAAGCATAACCAGCAATACTTTCAATTCCATCAGGGATTGTATATGCCCCCGAATAGGAGGTTGGCATATAAGCAAATACATGTACATTAAAGACAGGACTCGTCAGACCAGTGCAACCAGAGAAAGCAGAATTTCCAATGCTCGTCACAGTGTTGGGAATGGTGATAGAGGTTAAACTAGTGCAACCATCGAAAGCATTACTTCCAATGCGGGTCACACTGTTGGGAATGGTGATACTCGTCAGACCGGTACAACCATAGAAAACCATATATCCAATGCTGGTCACACTGTTGGGAATCGTGATACTCGTCAGACCGGTGCAACCAGAGAAAGCAGAAATTCCAATGCTGGTCACACTATTGCCTATCGTGACACTCGTCAGACCGGTGCAACCACGGAAAGCAGACTCTCCAATACTGGTCACACTATTGCCAATCGTGACGCTCGTCAGACCGGTGCAATTATAGAAAGCAGACTCTCCAATGCTGGTCACACTATTGCCTATCGTGACAGATGTCAGACCGGTGCAATCACGGAAAGCATAAGTTCCAATACTAGTAACGCTATCACCGATAATATATTCTTTGACTTGTGAACCAAAAATATTGCATATCTCATCCATTTCTATGTAGACAGAATGTGCCTTGCTGACTATTGCATTTGAGTTCAGAGTTACTTTCGTCAGACCGGTGCAACCAGAGAAAGCCTTATCAGAGATGCTTGTGACACTGTTGGGAATGGTGATACTCGTCAGACCGGTGCAACCATGGAAAGCACCCCATCCAATGCCGGTCACGCTGTTGGGAATCGTGATACTCGTTAGACCGGTGCAACCACGGAAAGCCAAATCACCAATGCCGGTCACTTTGTATGTAATATTATTATAGGTGACAGAAGGAGGAATCGTAACTGTGCCAGCGTATCTTATGGGGAGGCCGCCGATTTCATCACGCCCCTCCCTTACTGATGCCTCTTTTGTGTTACTATCGAAATCATACCAGATACCATCCACCTCTGTAGATGCCCACAACGTTCCCACACTTGCTGCAAGAGCAAGGAGGAGAGAAAAGATTTTTGTTTTCATTGTTATTGAGTATTAAAAGATTTTTTCATTACCAATTTTATCTACAAGAATTCCTTCTTTAAAACCAGCTTCCTCAACTGCCTTTACAATGGATTTCCAATAGCGTTTCATATCCTGTGTATTGTTCATAGGAATATTTTCTAATGACCATCCATAAGATCCGTGTTTAGCCTTTTGACCAAATAGTGCATTGGTATCAAGGAATGGTTTGGCGAATCCTAAATTTGCGGCCTTTTTAAAATCACATTGAGGCAAACATGGAATAAAACTATAATACTTCTCTTCTGGAGAATATACAACTCCATCTACAAAATCAAATGGAGGATTTATCAAGGGATCAATTGATGCCAAGCGATACTGGTCGTTTGCAGGAATCCTATGACATGAAATTATTTCTTTTACGACAATAACTGTGTCAAACTCGAATATGGTACCTGATTGAAATGTACCGAAAATCAAGATATCTCCCTTTTGATATTTAGCTCTTCTTCTGCAGCATATATTACGAAAACATCCATATATGTATGGATCCGTATTCAAGGCTTTGGGGGGCATAGATGCTAACAATTGTACTGGCCGCAGATCTGTATGAATAGCCTTCGGCTTTGTTTTTCTTATGATGGTTGCTTGTGAGTATGGTTCGTATTCTCCCCAAAAACACAGAGACGAGGACTTCGGAGTTCCATTGTCTAAATACATTCCATCTCGCTGAATAAACTTTCGCCAATGCGAAATAGTAGCATTCCATGAAAGATTGTTCACTGAGCCAATAGTCCTTTTGTGATATCCAGGTTCTGCATCTGGATGATTTAATAAAAATAGTCTAGCCATGGTATTAAATTTTTAGTTTTGCCTACTCTTTGTCGGATTTTCGGCATTCTCCGTTATACTACGAACGTCGCCAGTCTTGTCTTCGGCGAGTTGCGTAAGCGAGACTTACACTCGCTCTTGCACAAGACTTCGGCACACTCCGCGATATGTTTATTTTTTATGGTTTGTGCGTATGTACACACAAAAAGCGTGAAGTTCATTTGTTCTTCACGCTCTTCAAGGGCTTCGCAATCCCTGTAACTAGTAGAAAAACAACCGAAGTCCACGCCCGATATGTATAACCCACCCAACCCTTTTAGGGGCGTTGGACATAGATATAACATACCACGAGGACATTCATTGTTGCTGCCACGACTAGTTACGAAATGTTGCGAAGATTCTGAAGAGTCGCAAACAACGTTCAATAAACGCCTTTTTATGTTACCGCTTTTTTACGCTGTCGGTACCAGCGGGAGTTTAGCGTCCGTGCCGGACGGATAAGGCTGTTACACCTTTTCGGCTGCAAAGGTACTGCTTTTTTTTGACATAACAAAATAAATCTGCAGTTTTTTGCAGATTTATTATTGAACTAGTGTTAGACTAGTAAGACTAGTGGTCTAGTTTGACTAGTAGGACTAGTGTTTCTGTCCTTTAGCAGGCTTTCCTCTGCTTTTCGTTGGCTTAATAACATAATAATAACCTAATAATAACCCAATAATCACCCAATAATAACGCAATAGTTATAGGTAGCGCTTCGCGCTGTTTATCGCTTAGAAGCCGGCCCAGAATTTACGCCAGTAACTGCGATACAACTCATCCCAACGAAGCACGGTGGCACCGACAAAATCCGCCGTATAATCGTTCAGCAGGGCTGTTGCATCCTTTTCGTTTTCTTCCGCCATCTGCTGGTAGGTTGTTTCTATCAGTGGCAATTCCCGCAAACCTTTGTCCAAGAAATGATCACGCGCAGGCTCCAAGGTCTTGCGGCAGATGCCCCAACGGACAGCCGCCAGTTTATTGGCTTGGCGGTAGTGCCACAACAGGCAATCGTCGCGATAGCGATGCTGGCCACAAATCTTCAGCATTGCCGGCAGTTCCGTTCCGCCTGCGAAAATGGGGAAACGGGGTGACTGCCCCGGATTGTCCAACGACATCCAACATACACCGCCCACTGCATCGGGCAACCAGCTGCGAACTTGAATCACCGTGGAATAGGCACATTGCGGCACGGCTATCGTGCGCACCCAATCCCAACGGCTGTCACCCGTCATTGCATAGTAGGTGGAAATCTCGTCAAAGCGCATCCAGGGATTGGCAAAATTGGATACGATACTATCTTTGTCTTCCCATTTTTCGGTACTGAACAGCGTACGTCCTTTTTTCGGCACACGCATCATTTGGGTCAGGTCCTGTTCCGTTCCCTCGTAGTAGGAGCCCAACAGCCGGCTCACTTCTCTCACAGAAAGCTGATGTTCGGGTTTTACACTTAATGGCAATTCGTCCATATCAGCATGCAAACCCAATGAGGGTGCCAGTTGCTGCATGATGAACAACTCACGGTTGGCATAGTTCTGCATTTTGCCAAAGAAGTTCTTTCCGCTATATGCGCGCCAGAACGAGAATTCTTCTTTTCCGTCCCAGAGTCCCAATTTCCGTGCAACGGCAAACACATTCTGCGATGCCATTATGTTGTCGCTCTCAAGGGGCTGATAGGCACTTTTCTTGCCTTTCTTCTGCTTTGCCGGTGCGGGTTCTTGCAGAGGCGCGAGACTGCCTATCCGGCTGATATTGGCCGACACACACACTTCGTCGTCAGGAATACGGCACGCCGCCCACACGGCACCGGGTTGGTCAGGACCTTCGCCCAGAATCTCAAATATCCACGCCTCTTTCGGGTCGGTGACAGTCAGGCATTCGCCGCCATCGCCATAACCATATTCATACGCCAGTTCACCCATATACAATATGGCTTCGCGCGCGGAAGAACAGCGTTGAAGGGCAAGGCGGGCTAATTCTTCTATCATAAACACACCCTTGCTGTTGCGCATCGTATCACGTCCGCCGAAGGTGGTTTCACCCATTGCCAGCTGTTTCTCGTTCAAGCAGGGGTAAGCCGTATCCAGCACACGATAGGTGCGTCCGGCTTTCTGTTTCACTTTGCCTTTCACTTCCACCCCTTCTTTGCCTGCCGGATATTCCGTGTGCATCTTTCCTGAATACACTTCCACAAGCGTATCGTTTTTGTATTCCACGGAAGGCAGCCACTGCATCCAGGTACGATACCATGAATCGCAGGTGTGACTGGTGATAGCCGAACCATCTTCCGTGGCTTTCGGACCTACCAATATACTGGTGCAGTTATCCCCGAACGCCGGAGAAGACGTGAAATCTGTTTCGTTAGATTGCTGCGCCGACAGCATACTTGTCCACATAACGGCAAGTATCAGGGTAAATAGGTGTTCTCTTTTCATAACTTCCCCCAAACGGGTTTCTTAAGAATTAGACATAAAAAGGAGCGGTATAAGGGAGTCGAACCCTCCTCCTCAGCTTGGGAAGCTGATGCACTACCGATGTGCTAATACCGCATGCAGCCTATGCCGCTTTTCTAAAATACGCTGCAAAAGTACTGCTTTTTTTTGACATGTGCAAATATTTTGGTTATTTTTGGTACTTTTTATTGCATTATCTTAACTATCAGTGTCGAAAGCGGTGCTGCTTTCAAGTCATGACGGGCAAGGTCCACTTCTTCACCGGTCATCACATTCACACCTTTTGCTTTGTAGCGGGACAGGATTTCCGCATAATGTTCTGTCGGGATAGCGCGTTCTTCTTCCGCTGCGTTGGCAAAGACGAAGACGGCTTCCTTATTATTATAACGGAAGAAAGCATAGGTATTGTCTCGTCCCAAGAAATGCATGGTTTTGCCGGTATGGATAACCGGTTCGGCCTTACGCCATGTGTACAGGCGCGATACATAGTCAAACATATCCTTTTCTGCCGTTGTCAGGGTATCTGCCTTTGGCAAGGCACGGCGAAGCGTTGAGTGTCCGCGACTGCGGTCGGTGGAACGCATGGCATATTCGTCACCAGCAAAGATTTGCGGTATTCCGCGCAAAGTGGCAACAAGCGCATGACCCATCTTGATACGGCGAGGGTCGTTGTCTTTCACCGCATCGGCAAAACGATCCATATCATGGTTTCCGACAAAGAGCAGCAAGTCGTTCACATTGCCATACAGATAATCCATTGCCAGCACATCATACACTCTGGTTAATCCGCCGCCCCAATAGTTGCCGTCATTCTCCAAGGCTTGACGAATGGCCTCTTCGGTCGGGAAATCCATCACAGTCTGCAAATGAGAATCAAATCCATCGAAATTCTTGGCGCCGGATTGCCAATACGAGACAGCCGGCGTGGGACGCGTCCAGCATTCCCCTACTATATTAAGGTGAGGATATTCTTTGCGGATAGCTGCCAGCCATTCTGCGCCCGGCACTTTTTCTATGTAAGGGTATGTATCCACGCGCAGACCGTCCAAGTCGGCATATTCAATCCACCAGATAGCCCATTGCTGGAAATAACGCAGCAAATCGGGATTCTCCAGATTCATATCCGGCATCGGATGGTCGAACCAACCGCGGTTGGAAAGTTTGCGGTCATAGTCCGATGCGTTAACATCGTAGTTGGCAGAGAACACATTATTGGTGTTGGTAAACTCGTCGAATTGGTTAATCCAATCATGGTACGGCAGGTCCTTCATCCACCAATGGGCAGCACCGCAATGGTTCGGCACCATATCCATCAGTATTTTCAGGCCTTTCCGATGGGCGGTAGCCACCATCTCCTTATAACTCTCGTTACTGCCATAACGCGGGTCGATATGATAATAGTCGGAGCAAGCATATCCGTGATAGGACCAGGCGGCCTCATCGTCCAGCAGCAGCGGTGTCGGCCAGATGGCGGTTGCACCCGTGGCAAGGATATGGTCCATTTCATTCACAATGCCTTGTATATCTCCGCCCCAACGGCCGTCCACGTTCGTCTTGTCTGCTTTTTCACGGGTGGAAGGTGTTGAGTTGTTGGTCGGGTCACCGTCACGGAAGCGGTCGGACATAATCAGATAGACGCAGTCGGCCGATGTGAACGACTTACGGTCTGCGCTGCCTTGGCGGCGCGGGGCTATCTGATAGTCGAAACCCGTCTTTTTCTTACCTTTGCACAGCGTAATACGATAGGTGCCCGGTTCGTTGGCCTGCAAATCAAGGAACAGATAATTAGGCGATTCGGCATTATGTTGGCCGGTAAGCACCAGTCCTGTTGTTTCCTGACGCATAGGGCGGCCGTTCTTCGTCGGCTGAATCAACACGCGGCTATCTGCCAAATCGTCTCCATGTACCATCACTGTGAGCGGTGTCTGCATATCGGTCCACCAACTCAAGGGTTCCACTTGCGTGACTGCAAGCAATAAAACAAGTAAATAATGCATTCTTATTGTGCGTTTTTAATCCACACCTTTGCATCGCCTTCCAATGTCCAGTTATGCAGCGGTGAGGAGGGTTGATAATTAAGCGATTGATAGAGCCGTGAACAAGCTTCGTTGGAAACGGCTACCACGGCATAAAGGGTGCGGAGGTCAAGAAACGAGAACGCGTATTCTTCCATGGCGCCTACCATTTTCTTTCCCCACCCTTGTCCCCTGTGTGCGGGAACCACGTACAGCCCCATAGCGGCACGCCGGTTGCGCGGGTCAAGGTCAAACAGGTCGACACAACCTATCGTAACACCTTCGTCTTCCGCCATAAGGCGCAATTGCCCGTCGCGGTAAAGGTCACCGGTGGTGGAAGCGATATAGTCCCGCAAATCCTGTTGCGACAGCGGATTACGGGTGGAGCCGTCCGCCCATGCCGCTGCATCGTTCTCCCACTGATAGAGGAACGGAAGGTCTGCGGGTTCTATTTTGCGAAGGTGTATCATCCGAACAGGCGGTCAAGGAATGACTCTTTGCGTTTCTCCGGTTGTGCAGGCTGATAAGGCGTGAAGCACTTGCCGGTATGAATCATGTTGTAGATGATTCCCCAATCGGGCAAGCCGCCCAAATTACGGTCGTCGATAAACAAATCTGCCGTCAGTTTGTGGGCACCGCCACCGTCATTCGGATCTTCTTCCGGGAAATTGCTATTCACCGCATAGAAATCCAAACCACGCTCATGGCAGTAGTCAAGGGCATCTTGCAGCAGTTGTCCTTCGCGGCAGGTCCAAAGAATCAGTTGGTGCTGATCCACCTTCTGCAGTTGTTTGAGACTTTCAATAGCAAAAGGTATCGGTTTGCCGATAGCGGGATAAGCATGGGTGACGATGGTTCCGTCAAAATCAACAGCAATAGTCATAATGAGGCGTTGTCTTGGGGGTTAATACTGGTCATTTTCCGAAGCGTGCAGTTCCAGACGCACTTTCTGTTCGGTGGGTTTGGTAAAGTACCATCCGATAGCGGAAATGGCTGCCACCCAAAGCATGGACTGATAACCTCCCAACAGGTAGTAGGCGGCTATGCCGAACACCATGGCGTTACTGACGGTCACGATGCGGGATGTAGCGGCTTTCACATAGGCATCCGCTTGCGTTGTTTCATCTTCTATTTTGGCAATCTTCAGCGAGCGGCGACGAAACAGATACAGTCCTGTAGGAATGGTGACAAGGGCATCCAGAATCACAAAGTACTGGATAACCATGCCCCATGTGGAATTTCTGTCAACAGGGGCTATCATTCCTTTTACAAGCAAAAAGTATATTGCCGTGGCGGCCAATACGGCCAAGAGCATCATTGCGTAGTAGCAATAGTTCAGTCGTTTTACGATTTCTCTTTCCATAAGTTACAACAATTGTCGGGGGTTATATTATCCTTTCATTTCTATGCGGTTGACGATGGAGCGCCCCAGTGTCACTTCATCGGTATATTCCAATTCACCGCCTACCGCTATACCGCGCGATATCTGCGTAATGCGCACGCCTGTAGGCTGCAGTTTGCGGAAGATGAAGAAGTTGGTGGTATCTCCTTCCATTGTGGTAGGCAAGGCCATGATGACTTCGCGAATCTCTTCCGCTGCAATACGGTCAACCAACGAATCGATTTCCAAGTCTTTCGGGCCGACGTTCTCTATCGGCGCTATCACGCCGCCAAGTACATGATACAGGCCGTTGTATTGCCCTGTGTTCTCTATCAGCATGATATCCTGAACGTTTTCCACCACGCACACCAAATGCTTATCACGGCTGTGGCTGGCACAGATAGGGCAAACATCCGTATCGGACAGACCGTGGCAGTAGCGGCAATAATGCACTTCGTTCTTCAGGCGTGTCATAGCAGAGGAGAATGTTTCCACCTCTTCCGGAGAACGGCGTAGCAAACCTAAGACATAGCGCAACGCCGTTTTTCTCCCCACACCGGGAAGGGACGACATCTGTGCCACGGCACGCTCTAACAACACACTCGGATACTCGTTCATTACCATCAAAACACAAATTACGGGACAAAGGTACGCTTTTTTTTTCATTTATGCAAGCCTATTCGCATTTTTTTGTCAAAAAGATGTAATTTCATTTGTACATATCAAAAAAAAGCAGTATCTTTGCGGCCTGAAATAAATTATATCGTTATAATATGGCACAGAAAATCATTATCCGCACCCTGTTGGCACTTGCCGTTGTTTATCTGGCATACTTGTGCATTGACAGCGTAGTAACCCCCATCCGTTTTGAAGAAACGCGTCTTGAGCGCGAGGCTAAAGTGACTGAACGTCTGATTGCTCTCCGCACGGCAGAAGCCGAGTTCAAGCTTGAAAAAGGTCGTTTCACCGCTGATTTGGATTCGTTGATCCTCTTCCTCAAGACCACTCCCAAGAAAGATGTGTTGAAAGAAGGCGCACTGACTGACAAACAACTTGAGAACGGATTGACCGAGCACAAAGCAACCGCTATCTTGGAGCGCGCACGCAAAGTGGCACAAGCGAAGATGAAGAACGCAAGCGACAGTGCCATCTACGCCTATATTTGGGAAAACAACACCGAAGTGAAGGCCAACGGACTGCAAGGGTTCCGCCGCGACACCATTTACAAGGACATGATTGAGGTTCTCTTCAAGGGCATGTACACGGCTGACAACATTGATGAAATCACGTATATCCCTTACACCGACCATCAGCGTTTTGAGGTGGAGGTGAACAACCAATACACCACCTCCCAGGGTATCCGCGTGCCTATCATGGAAGCGCGTGCTCCGTTTGAGGCTTACCTGAAAGATCTGGACGAACAGGAATTGGTTAACCTCATTGACAAAGAGCAAAAGCTTGACCACTATGCCGGTTTAAAGTTCGGTGCGATGGATGCGCCTAACAACAATGCCGGTAACTGGGAGTAACCACTCGCACGTATGCGCATTATTTCCGGAACATACAGGGGGCGTCGCTTGATGCCCCCTAAAAATATCACCGCAAGACCGACCACCGATTTTGCCAAGGAGAGCTTGTTCAATCTACTCAACAACCGTATGGATTTCGAGGGGATTGATATGCTGGACCTCTTTGCCGGAACGGGAGGTATAGGGCTGGAGTTTGTCTCGCGTGGTGCCCGCGAAGTGACAGCGGTGGAGAATGCGCATGTGCAGCAGAACTTCATCATCGCTTGCTGCAAGAAGCTTGGTATCCGTAATCTGCACCTCGTCAGGGGGGATGTATTCAAGTTTCTGAATGCCTGTGCGGTGCGTTATGACTTTATTTATGCTGATCCGCCTTATATGCTGGAGCGAATAGACCAACTTCCCGAACTCTGCCTACCCCATTTGAAGGAAGACGGTTGGTTGGTGATTGAGCATGGCAAGCAGACGGATTTCAGTCAGCATCCGCGTTTTCAAGAGATGCGGGAATATGGCAGTGTCCATTTCTCTTTTTTCCATTAGCCACCCCATACCTGCGATTTACGAGCGACATACGGGACAGATACGGGACGATAAGATGTAGAGAGCGGAAGGCTATGTAGCCGGCGAGGAGGATGATTATAAAGAGCCACGGCGTATCTCCAACAGGCGTTGTGTCATCCACTTCACCAAGAGGGTTACCCTCCTCAAAGTCTTCCCAAGAAGACGTTCTACGAGCACGATTCAAATCCATCATCATGCTACCATGATCATCGTTTAACGAATTGATGATGGGAGAAGTGGTGTGGAACCTATACGTAGGTGCAGAAGAAATGCCTGAAACGGGATTCAATGACTCAACGGAGGCGGACGAGCCACCTACCGGCTGATAGCCCCAGGACTCTGACTGTACATTCTTGTCGTAGCCGTAGGCGAAGGCTTCTATGGACACGGAGCCACACAGAAGCACTATCGCCAATACGCATATCTTAATTCTTTTTCCTACCATCTTTTATCTAATTTTCTGGCCAAAGGCCGTATATACATGTCCATCGCGCAGGATGAACAGATGTCCGTCTTTGATTAGTTTTATCACATTCATATTATTCATTTCCCCATTCTCCAATCCGGTGGTTAGCGGATGGTCTCCTTCCGACTGCTCGGGGCTAAAGCCGGGACGGCGAATGAAATAGCGCATCTGATGGTTCATTTCCGGCGTTTCAATCTCCAGGCAGATACCATCAAGGATGGGTCGTTCGGTGCCGGTAAGGGCATCATAGAGCACAAGTTCGCCATCTATATTATTGACACCCGTGAACCACAGATACGTTTGGGGGTCGAAGGGCAGATCACTATTGTAGAAAGCGACAGGCACATTGACGATGTCATCGCGCAGGTCAATACTGAGTCCGCTATTGCCCTCTACGGCATAGATATTAAAGGGTGTCGTAGGTGTAGCGGTGGCGGAATAATTATCAATATTGATGGTGGTCAACATCGCATCCTCGCCGCGTATGATTTCATCGTTAAAGCCTTGTCCGAGCAGCAGACGGGATGTGCAGCGGGAAGAAACAGGGTTGATGGCCGTGACGGTCATGATACCCTTGCTTCGCGGTGAGCGGTAGCGCGCAGGCGCAGGCGCCGGACGCACGATGTCGCTTGCATTGGTAATAATGCGGTTGGTATTAAGGGTTACCGTGAGAGAGGTGGCGGCATCCCCTTTCTTGGTCAGCACTATCGCATGCATCGGCGGCAGATAGCGGGACAAGGAGGTGATGGCATTCTCCGGCTCGGTAAGACTCTCCCCTGTGATCGTAGTATATTCGCCGGCTGTATTTATATACCCTATTTCCGATTGGAGAAGCGAGGTGTTATCGGTAATGAAGCCCCAGATATCGATATATCCCATGGTGGGGTTACCGAAGACGAAGGACGTAGCGGCCGTACCATTGGAGAGGGTATAAGCCTTGCTTGTAGCCTCTTTGCCCGGATAGAACGCCAGTTTGCCCACTTTGTCTGCACCACCGGCAATCTCCGCACGTTTGGCACGCAGACCTGATTCGTAGAGGTCAAGCACTTTGTCACCGGACTTGGTGTAATAGTAATAGATATCGTCGTTCTTAGGCAGGCGCACCGCGGCATCCCGGCCTGAGCGGGTGCGGGAATACATCGCCCATCCTTGTGCAGGCGGGAGCGAGAGGGAAATGGCATTGGTCACTTTCGACCAAGTGGCGGCTGCCGTTGCAATCGTATCCACTTCCGTTCCATTCGTCTGATGAAGCGCATCACGGCTGTAGAGTGAGAACCAGAAGGAGGCATTACCGGTATTGTAGTTACGTCCTGCTGCATCGAAGGGGCCTACCGCCCATGTCGGGGTTTGCCACGTCAGGTCAGCATTAGCCATGAATATATCTCCACTGAGCAAACCTTCCACAGGCGCTGAGCGGAGCGCCCACTTGTTGTACGGCGCACTCAGATCGGCAATTACGCTATCATACTCCAGGCGCTGCTGCTGATTAAGTGCTGCTCCTGAGAGGAAGCGGATGGAATGACAAGTATTGTACTGGAATCCTACCTGCCGGATGGAATCCGCTGACGTGATAGTTGCCGGCAATACAGGATAGGGCTTGCCGTCCGTCATGGGAGGAATAACCACATAGGATGATGAGAGCGGTGCATAACGCGCCCCGTCGTGGATGGGTTTATTCTCCTGCGTGACACCAATCCAGTTGTCGGGGTTGTTCCACCTATTGTCAGAACTCTGCGGGTCCCAGCGCAAGTAACTCGGTACGACATGCAATGTGAAGGGCACCGTACCTACCGGACAGTCGCTCAATCCTCCCCAACCGGCACCTCCGGCAGCGGTCATCATCTCAATACCGAAGGTGTAGCTATATCCTTCGCGCATACGGTAGTTCGTAGCCGGTGAGGGAACAACGATAAGGGTGTCATTACCATTCTTGTAATAGCCGGTATTTTCACCTCCGACCAAGTCCCATGTTCTATCCGGCTCAAGCTCTATGGTGTGAACACCCTCGCGATATTCCGGATCGTTGGTGGAGAGGAGTGTAATATGCCTCAATGCCACATTAGGCGAGTTACCGTCCGGTTTCATCATCAGTGAGTCAATCGGGATGGCGAATGATGTGTTCGCATGTTGCACATCGGTGAGTACATCAATCGGGTATTGCAATTCCTCTTCCATACGGTTCAAGCCACCGATAATCAAGGGCGCGCCACTTCCGAGGCTGGACTGAAGTTTGATTTGTACCGGCGTGGCACATACATCAACATTAAAATCCGTCAGTACTTCGGAGCCCGTACCCGGAATCGGGAAAATGGTATAATAAATAGATGTATCCTTAGGCGTAACGATAGTCAGATCCGACTTATACAGCGTCAAGAAGCCTTCATTTACCAAATGCGTAAGAATATCGTATGGTTCATCGGGTGTGGAAGAAAGGCTGATACCTAAATCATTCTGCACACGATGCATGATATTCTTGTTCACATCTACCAGCGAACGGGCAAAATGGTTGGTGTTGCTCGTCTCATACGTGTCATCCGCGCGGAGAATACTAATCATCTTCGCAATATCGGAATATGTATAGCCGTATCGCTCCTGACTGGATACCTCCGCGGTATCGCCGTAGAGCAACCAGTCGTTGTAACAAGAACCTGTTACCTCAATCGGCGCCACACTATCGAGCAAGAGTGTACCCTTGACGAGGAGAGAGACATCATAGAGCGTATTGGCGCACATGGCCGTTACCTCTTTCTCAGGTTGTTCCTCTCCGTTGAGCGTGAGAATCATACGGTTTCGCACCTTTACTGCCCTGGTCAAGGCGCACTCGCTGGACAGCAATTGGTTGTAGGCACCCGCCATGTGTGCCACATAGGTATTCTGCGATGACATCTTTGCCGAATGGACGATATACAGGACGGGACGGATAGAGTCATCCAAATGCTCAAACACATATCCTTCACGTAATACCGGTACATCCTTATCAAGAGCATGGGCATCCCAAGAATCCTCAAACTCCGTTATCAACTCCTGCAGGTTCGGGAAGATAGAGTCGCTTTCCGTCGGCTTGTAATCACGTCTCGGCAAGTCAATGCGACCATAGACGGTATCCACCGTAGAGGGAGGTATCGCCGTTTTCTTGACTTCATTATAGTATCCGTCTTTCAACCTCACGAAGGAGGAGTCTTTGGTTTTCGTGATTTGCTGAATGGTATAATACTGGTGTCCCAAGTCATATACATCGCTGGAGAAGCCCTGATAGTCTATACGGAGCACGATATGGGTAAGGGAGTCATTTTCGTTACCGCTCTTACAGGTTGTGTTCGCCTGATAAACCATCAACGGCGGTTTGGTAGCGAAGATACACATATCATCAATGACAAAGTCGTTACCGCTATCGTCCGACGCCATATTATATACGCGCACGCGGAAATTCTGATATTCCTCGCTCTGCTCAATCGGGAAATAAATCTGATACCATTTGTTGGATGCCGGAACATTTCCTGTCATGTATGAGGTAATATCGTGCCACGTGTTCCCATCCGCCGAACCTTGTACGGAGAAGAGGAAGTTCGGGCAGGAGCGTCCTCCCTGACTATTCGGGTTTCCGACGAAGCCGGAGAAGTACATTTTCTGTCCTTCGCAGAGGGTGGTATCGAGTCGAAGTGCGGCAACTTGTCCGGCCGATGACATACCGTCGCAATAAATCATATATCCGTTCTCGGCACCGCCGTGTTGCTCCATCTTATACCAGAACTCACCATATTCGGGAATGCGGTTGATGAGGTTGTACTCACCCATGTTCGCCAAATTGGTAAGACCGGTTGCATTATGCGGACGGTTGTCGGGCAGAGAATCCGTCATCGGGTACGCGAAACCGTAGGAGGCATCCGCCCATGGAAGCGGGTGCGGATAGACCGTATATCCCTCGCCGGGTTTGTTATAATCGAAATTCAGGCGCTCCAGTACTTCGAAGTTCTGCTCAATCTCATCATTGGTGATAATGGCTTTACCGTTCTCTTCCACCTTCGGACCATATTTGTTCGGGCGATGGTAGATAATCGTATAACGGCAGATATTGAACCAATACGCGCCATCCACTGTTTTTTCATTTGCGGCTCCCACATTGGTAGTAGCCTTACTCTGTGCACGGAGACAGTAAATTATGGTATCGGCTTCTTTTCCGGCAGTAATATTGGTTCTGGCCGGTACGGAAAGGAAATCATTCGCCTCCGTGACGGTATGGGGACAGGCAGTGTATGTCTTGGTCTTAGGATCGTATGTGTACCAATTGCAATCGGCATCCCAACCACCGCACCAAATCATAGAGTCTTGTTGTTCGGTGGTAAATGTACTCCAGTTGTCGTCACGCATATAGTAGCCCAAGAGTGATTCAGAGTGGTGGCCTTTTTCAAGATTGTCATAGCGATAGCGTTGCTCAGTATTGAGGAGCAAAGGTGCTTTAATGGGCGCCATGACGGTATGGTCCTCCATATACCGGAGATTGCGTGTTCCGGATTCAATCGTGTCTTTATATTCCTCCAAGCGTTCCGCCATTTCCGTCCAGGGGTGCAGTTCGAATATCTCACGCAGCGAGAGCGTAGGTTCGATGATTTGCTGAATGGTATCCAAGATGGCTGTATCCACTTGGTTGACAGCCTTCATGGACAAAGGCAGGTTGTCGTAATAGACACTGAGATCCACCGCATAGACAACGGTATCCTTATTTTGAGGCGGATAGACCATAGGCGCCTTGGCAGGCGGGTCTTTTCGTGCTCCATAGTCATTCGAAGGCACATGGAAGACGGTGTATCGTCCTTGAGTCACGAGTTTCTTTCCCTTGGAATGGTCCGCCTCATCTTTCCAAACCGAGTCACCAATGATACGGTACGGGAAGGGGTATCTACCGAGGTTCATCGGGGGTGTTTGCCATTTCTCGGCAGGAATATCCGTATCTTCTTTACCCTTTTCGAGCGAATACCAGCGCCACCAGCCATAGAAGTTACGCTCACGGATTGGCAATTCGACATTTTGGTCAGCAGATTGCGGTGCATTAGATACATTGTAATAATAGAGAATCGTCCTATTTTCATGCACTTGCTGTATGCCATCCTTCAAATCGTCCCCTGATGCGCCTTTGGAGTGAACGAGGTTCTGGTTTCCTGTATACTGGAAGCGGCTGGCCTGCGATACCTGAATACGGAAGTTGATATAACGCCATTTTTCATGTACCTGCATCGTATAAGCGAGGTAGATATTCGATGAACGTGGTGACCGGATACCGTCTTCTTTACAACGGATTGTGACGGTATGCGCTCCGATGTTGCTTATCTCGCACCAATCCGGTGTATTACCATACTCATCAATCAGACGGATTTCCGCCAGTGCAGGATTAGTGAAGTCCATCGCAGCTGTATGGTCATCTATATCGCCGGAATAGGATACAACGCGGCCATCTGCATCAAAGGTATTGGTACCCGTATGGTGTTCAGTTCGCAAGTTAAAGGTATGGGTGTCATTCACATTCTCAGTGATTTCAGGCGGGAAGATGAAGTGATAGTCATCCTTTGCTACCATACAAATGAGGGAGTCATACTCTGCTTCATGGTAGGTCTTCCGCACCAGCGGAATCTTCAAATGTGCATCATCGACGGAGGTAAAGTCGCTCCATTGGTCTTTGAAACGATAGTTCGGTGCGTTTGTCAACAAAGAAAGCTGCACATCCAGTGTATCAACGATATTGACATAGGGGCCTGTGCTTGCGGGATACTGTACATCCATAGGGCTATCGCCGGAAGGTGTGACGGTGGTGATGAGCGTTGCAGGGTCTGTTGAAACACTCAGTCCGCTGGCTCCCGAAGAGAAGCGGCTGTCAGGGATGTGGCGGATTGCATAGTCAACCAGCCAATTTTTCTCTGCGTCTTTCAGATTGGCTATCGTGCTTTCCTCTTCACGGCCAAAAAGGGTCAGTACATTATCGACTAACATTGAGTGAACCATGTAAGCCTTATAGCGCGTCCGGACAGCAGCACCACTCGTGCTATTGTAACCAAACTCCAGATGGTCTTTATCCGGATATTCTCCGTTGTTCATCAGGTAGTAATCATGCTTAGGATAGGTCCACGAGAATGTAGCCGCCTGCGCTGCATTATCGGTCAATGAGAGATACACCGTATCGGCGGTGGCTGTAAACTTCAGCCATTTGGAATCACCATACTTGAGTTTGACCTGTTCCTCGAAATTGGCGTTGTCGTTAATGTTCTCCGCCACATATTCAAACGTAAGCAAGGAAATAGCTCCCCCTCTGTCCGCCAAAGCGGGTTGTGAGGAGGCGTTAATCACGAAGTCTTTGTCAACCCCATCCTCTGTCCATAAGTTCAGCTGCTGCACCGCATGATCCGGTATATTAAAGTACCAAGGCGTGATATACTGTGTCTGACTGTTGGCTGCGTTCGCAGAACCTTCAATCAGTTGGGTCATACCGTCTTCCTTCTTATAGAGCGTACCGCCTTTGAGTTCGAACTGACGGAAGATGAGTCCTTCTGACCCCGCCATGATGTAATAGCGCTTTCCGTTACCTACGACAGACCAAACAATCTGTTCCAGTTTCATTGCCGTCTGCATCAAGGGCACGCGTGCCGACACCGCATAGTCCTTACCATCCACCCTGGCAGTAGTATTGACGACCAGTGTATCATAGTCCACATCGGTATTGTTTTCCAATTTGGTCACCACGGTTACCGTGGAGTCAATGGCAGAACTAACCCTGAAATAGGTATTGCCGCCCGTGAAGTAGCATTGCCCTGAAACCAAGTGAAGCGATTGGGTTTCTTTCACTGAACTCAAGATTTCCTCTCCCAAGACCTTATCATTTATGTCGTGCAACTTGCGTACCCGCACTTTCGAGAGGGTGAAGTTGATTTTTTTGTCTGACCCGTCCAAGGGAGGGAAGCTATAGCTCGGTTGCTCCGGCGTGAGCACCAATTCATCCACGATGGGTCCATAGTGGATGGTTTTGGTAATCACTAATATATCTCTATATCGGGAGCCGTCGGGACGTACATGCAGTCCGGGTGCGCCAGTTTTCCAGATACCGTAATACTCCTTGATTCTACTCTCCCCCACATGAAGGGTGACACGGATGGTATCAACAATATCAATATATTCACCATTATACTCCACATTCATAGGACTATTCAGGCCGCTGGTGATGAGGCGACTGAAATCATTGGTGGATTCGGTCATGTGCGGCCGGTCCTCCTCATTAACGGTGCCCAAAGACTCTACACGCGCATCGCGGATAAAATCGAAGGTTTGCGAGAGGCGATAGTCATGCGAGATCCACAGTTGGTTAGCCGTTGTGCAAGTCTTGTCGTTATTGGGATGGAAATAGATAATCTCATTCCCTAACATCATCTGCATCATGAGCTGCTTGCCGATGAGTTTGGACCAGACTTGTTTCTTGATGGTTTTGTCGTTATGCAGGTCAAAGACCACTTGGTCGGTCCATCGCTGCTCCGGGCGAAGGGTATCCGGCAGAAGGATATAATGCCCATCTACGACACCTACACCGGAGAGAGTGAAATTCGTTGCCTCACCCGATGTTGCCACGCCATTGAAGGTTTGTTCGGATGTATCATACTTGATATATGACTTGGCACTATTGGGGCGCTCGTCACGCCGGATGTCTCCGGCAACACGATGCAAATAGTGTGTAGAGGAAAGCTTGGTATTCTCAATACAAGGATGCATGGGTTCCGGCCATCCTCCTCCGGATTGGAACAGACCCGCCCAAGTGTTATTGGAAAGAACGGTATTCGGGTCTGCGTAATACAAGCCGAGATACTCCTCCGTTTCCGGCATAAAGTGTTCGTAGAAGGTGACCGAGTCTTCGGCTCCTTTCATGGTTTCCCTACGCGGGTCGAGGACATACTCTCCATCCTCACATTCCTCGCAGACACTATTATTGCCTGTTATCAGATAGGTACTCATATAGTTCGGGTCAACGTTCTCAACGTTCGCCATACCCTGCCAAGTATTGGTCCAGTCGTCAAAATGGCGTGCACGGGCAAAACGAGGGGCCGTACCCGGATGGGTCAGGAAATAGCGTTTCCCGTCTACGGGATGAATAAAGGAGACCGCGACACGGATATTACCCTTGTAATCTCCTATGGCATAGAGAGTAAGGTGACCTCCTTCTATAGTGTCTAACTTTACCGTGTCTCCCGGGTGATACATAGTGCCGCTACCATCCCGGGCAGTGTTCCATCCTGTGAAATCATAGTCCTCCAACAAACGGTCTTCTTGGATTACAACTTTCGTTTGTCCCAACATCGGATAGCTTGTGGAGATGGGATCCCCGAAGTGGTCGTTGTTGTTATAGCGCACCCACTTGGTGGTATCAGCAGGCACAAATTCCAATCCTCCGTTGGGAGTGCTCTTGTTGACATAGACACGGCACCATCCGCTGCACCCGACAATATCTTCTCCTCCGACTACAGGCACGGAAGTTCCGAGTACCGGCACGCTCCAACCTTCCATATCAAATCCGGGGTCATTAGGACTGAACTTCGGCATGGAGTAAAGCATTGCTTTGTATGTGAAGCCTGCGTATTGCTCGGTGACATGCCACATCTCGTTCGATATCCAGGATGTGTCGCCCGGTTCCGGATGCATCTCGACATTACGCCCCGTACTTGCTCTGAGGAACACACCGGCAGGACGGAAGAAAACATCAAGGTTATTTTTGTCCGTCCGGGTGGTATCCACAATCATGCGTCCGAGGGCACCTTCAGGCGCATACCTATCATGCATGTATTGCAAGGGCAGGCTGTCAATAGGCGTGAACCTTCCCTCAAAGGGTGCTCCGTCTTTTTTTTGAGGGAATTGATTTTGGTATCCCACATAGTAACAGGCACTATCCAAGGCCGGCACTGTCATCCAATCTGTATGATAATACTTGGTGCTTCCGTCCCGTTCCATACATGCCAGATGGTCGATGGTAAGGATGCTTTTCAAGGCTGTACTATCAGCGGCGGTCAAAGGTTTACCATCCTTCTTATCGTTCTTACGATATTTGGCATGGAATCGTTCGTTGTAGGCGAAGTAATAATTTGCATCCGGGCAGGAGGATACGGTTGTTTCGTCCAACAGATAGAGTCGGAAGAGTGTGCGTCGGGTCGGTTTGTGCTTGTCATCCGCGAAAGAATATAAGGCTTGCCCCTTCGCAGCCGTTACATCGATGCTATAGGTATACTTTGAGAGGGTAGTATTAAAACCTACCAAAGAGGCATTGGTGTAGGAATAAGGTGAGTTGCTTTTGGGTATATCGAGCCAATAAGCCTCGCGATAAGTCATGCCTAAGAAACCTCGCCCCCTCGCGCCATTGAACTTAGGGTGTCTACCCAAGGTACTGTCCGGGTCAAACGACGTGGTGGCCCATTTAGTCGGTACGACAAAGACCACATCGGCCAGTGAACCATCAGAAACCTTATCTTTAGGTTTGGTCAAGTTTCCTGTGGTTCTAAAAGTATTTTCTATTTTCAGGGTATAACCTTCGGAACTCCACATGGTATAACAAATACCCCCCATTTGTCTGTACTCATTCCGCACCAAAGCGGTGTCAATTGTCCAGATGGAAGTGGCGGATGGTTCGGTGGCATCGGCACTTTGTGGAATCAATTTGAGCTTATTTCCCGCTGCGTATCCAAACCGGCCACCCGTGTAACCATTATAGTGGCAGACAAAAAACTCTTCGCCCGGTTCTTCTATTCCATTATCGTTTATATCCAGCCACACGGACAAGAGGATTCGGTCGCCAGGTTTCAGATTAACCACCAGACCACCATCCGTGGGCGTGAAGCCGACACCATACATTCCAACGGACATCAAAACTGCCGCAATAAAGAGCGGAATGCGTACCCTAAACTTTTTAAAACAAATGTTGTTCATTATCTTATATTTCGCAAAAAATCTTGCAAAGGTATAAAAATCCCCACACGTACGCAATAGGTAAATGCAGATTTTTACGCAGAGTTGAGAAAACACGCAAAAAATTTATGCAGAGTTGAGAATTGGCAAGGTAAATTTACGCAGAGTTGAGAGCAAGGAGATAAAAGAGTCGTGATTTGGTCGGGCTTTTCTCTGCTTTTCGTTGGCTTTTTGTTGGCTTAATAACCCAATAATAACCCAATAATAACCCAATAATAACCCAATATTTATACGTGTATTGCTCGCGGATACGGGCGGTTTATAAACCTTTTTTTTGCAAAAACATTTGCATATTCGGAAAAAATGTATTACCTTTGCAGTCTCTAAAAAAATGTAACCCAAATCTTATTGCCTTATGAAACGAATCCTAATTATCAGTCTGCTGGTGGGCAGTATGTGTGTCAGCGCACAAGAATCCCACCCCTATTTCAGTTCGCCGGAAATGCCAAATGCCCTGCACTACCTTCCGGGTCCACCCCAAGAAAATGAAATGCGTTTCGCATACGACACAGCACAATACGCCAAAGGCAAACGCCTGCGCAATACCCCACGAGGCGAAAAAGCACAAAAAGATGCGACCTACAGCATCGGACGTATGAGCGAGATATTCTCCCCTATCATGGGCGTAAAGATAAGTCCCGCCAATACGCCCGAACTATGGAAACTGCTGACCGATGCCAACGTGACCGCTCACTATGCGTGCGACAGCGCCAAAATAATTTATATGCGCACCCGCCCGTATGTGTACTTCCACGAACCGACACCCGTTCCCGACGATGAAGGCCCCCTCAGCCATAACGGTTCGTACCCCTCCGGGCATACCACCCTGGGCTGGACAACCGCCCTCATCCTATGCGAGATAAATCCCGAAGCTGAAGATGCCATCCTGAAAGAAGGCTTCGAATACGGGCAAAGCCGCGTGATAGTAGGTTTTCACTGGCAAAGCGATGTGGATGCCGCGCGCGTTGTTGCCAGCGCCGCTTTCGCCCGCCTGCATACCAGCCCCGCCTATATGGAACAACTGCAGAAAGCCAAAGACGAATACTACCGGATGAGGCGCCAATGACACGCCAAACGGAACAAGAGCGGCGGAACGGTGTAGGCCACAAACAAAACAGATGACATGCCGACAAACGTGACAGCCCCCAACGACACCATCGCCGGATGACGGGCAAACACCAAAACACCAATCGCCATCAACATAATAAGCGCAGACAGCAAAATAGACCGGCTGAACTGCGGCAACAAACGCTTGCCCGTACGATGCTGCGCCAACAAACCCTCAACCACAAAAATGGTGTAATCATCCCCCTGCCCGAAAATAAAGGTGGCGAGGATGACATTGACGATATTGAACTGCAAGCCGAACAAGTGCATCAAAGCCACAATAATCAGCCAACTGAACAACATCGGCACAAAAGCAATCAAGCCCAACACCAGACTGCGGAAACAAAGACACAGGAACACCAAGACAATGAGCGAACAAACAAGACCCAAATAGTCGAAATTATCACTCAAGATGGTTGTCATCCTGCGATTAAGCGCCGCCACATCAAAGCGCCACTGCCACAAAGCCGCCATCTCGGCCGGTGAGAAAGCATTGACATCGCCCCCTGCAAAGGGTTCGGAGATACGCCGGCAGAACGGTGCAAAGAGTTCGGGCCGCAAACCCGCCTCCTGCGCAGCCGCAGAGACAGCCGCAGCCACCGAATCGGCATCGTGCGTGCGCCAGAAATCCCGCCAAAGCGTTTCCCTGCGCTGCAGTTCCGAACGCGCCTGAGACAAGGTATAAGCCTCCCCGCAGGTATCGGCACGCAAGCCCTCGAAGAAAGCAAAATCAGCACGCTGGCGGGCAGTCATATAATTAAGGTGCGAGACATCGGGGTCAAAAAGCGGCCGCTGGCGGTAAGCCACCATGACCACCGCCGAACCCGCCAACAAGACAGCCAACAAAAGCGGTGCGAAATAGTGTCGCCCAGGCAAACGATGCACCCAAGCCGGCAAACAGATGTCACGGACAGGCGAGGTATGGACACGCATCAAGTGCGGCAAAAAGAGTACACAGAAAACAATCGTCCCCACGAGATTGGCGGCAGCAAACAAGCCTAACTGGCGCAATGCCGATGCCTGCAACGGCAAAAGAGCAAGGAAAGCGCCGACAGTGGTGATATTGCCGATAACCAACGGCGAGACAACTTCCTGCAAGGTCTGCGCCACCGAAAGGGTGTAACGCTGATGGACCAACAGATGCAAGGGATAGTTGACCGCTATACCCAACAAGACAGCCCCGATGCCCAGCACGATAGCGGAAACCTCGTGGAAAGCCATTGCCAGTGCCGCCATGCCGAACAACCAGCCAAAGCCGACGGACAAGAAAATAAGGGCTATATCGCGCTTGACAGGAAAAGCATACCACAAAAGGGCACCAATCAGCAAAAGCGACAAGAGGATGGCCCAGAGGGTGTCACGCTTGATGCAATCGGCATTCCCGACCGCAATAACAGGCGCGCCCAACATACGCACCGAGACAGAAGGAACGTCAGCCTGCACCTGCTTACAGACAGAGGCTAACGAACGGACAAGGTCACCGTTACGCGCAGACTCGGTGCTGCCATAAGGCGAATCGACAAAAGCAAAAGCCAAGCGATGGTCGGCCGTCATCATATAGCCGTCGTAGGAAGTGAACAAAGACTGCGCACCCGCATACTGCCCCGACACTCCTTTGGACAGAGGCACAAGGCGCAAAGGGTCATTCGCCACAGCCGGCAACAAGAACGAAGTGCCGGGCGATGCCACCAAAGCCTTCGCCTGCAAGAGAGAGGCTCGCAACGAATCAGGCGCAAGACGACGATGGAAAACAGCATAGTCGCTATCGGACAAGAAATAAGGCAAATGCGCATACACAAAGTCCAGGCGCGACAAAAAACCATCAATATCCACCTGCGTCACCGCCTCCGGATAATAATCCGCCAAGGCATCAATGGCACGACAGAGCGAATCCGGATGGTCGCCCTCGAAAATAACAACGATACGGGAAGCCTCGCTGAGATGGGTAAAGACCTGCATGGACTCGCTGTAATCGCTGTCAGAAGGCAAGAAATCGAAGATATCTTCCTTGTAACGCAACGAGAGAGCAAGGCACAGCAAGCAAACAGTAAGCGCCCCTAACAGCCCGAACAACCAACGTTTGCGGGATGCGAAAAAGACATATAAACGACTAATGACGCTCATCTATGAATTTGACCGGTTTACGGGACTTGGCAGGAAAATTGATTTGCTGAATGACATCGGCAGGCAATATCTCCACCTCCGGCGCCACACGCAGACGCGCACGGAAACGGTCTTTCAGATTATGAATAAGCGACGCATGGTCTGCCGACACATCCGGCCGCAAACCTATACGCACTAACACATCGTCCGTGCCCGAAGAAGACGTGCGCGCAACCACTACATAGTTCAGGACAAAAGGCGTGTTGTCCAAAACATCGTTGATGGCAGGCGGATAGATAGTGGTTCCTTTGAGCTTGAGCATATTGTTTTTCCGTCCGAGCAAAGGCGTAAGACGGTAGGAATGACGTCCGCAACGGCAGGGCTCCACCACCTTGGCAGCAATATCACCCGTGCGGAAACGCAGCAACGGCATAGCCTCCACGCCTAAAGTGGTGATAACCACCTCGCCCGGCATACCGTCCGGGACAGGCATACCGTCATCGCCGATAATCTCAACAATGATAAGTTCGGGATGAACATGTCCGCCGCATCCGAACTCACATTCCGAGAAAGTGGCAGACATCTCCGTAGAAGAATAGGTGGCAAAAAGATGCACTTCAGGCCACTTCTCGTGAATCCGCTGTCCGAGTAGATTAAGCGAGAAATCCTGATTACGCAGTCCTTCGCCGATGCCGATAATCTTGCGAATAGAGGAATGGCGATAGTCTATGCCGTTCTGCTCCGCATATTCGATGAGACGGAGAATGAAAGAAGGCACACACATAATTGCCGTCGGATGCAGCCGCATAATGGTATCCCATTGCAACTCCGGCACACCATTCCCCACACGGATAATACCCGCACCCAGGTCACGGATGCCCAACCAATAGGCCAGCCCCGCCATAAAGCGTTTGTCAATGGTGGTCATCAGCTGCAACACATCGCCCTTACCAAGGCCTGCACAAGCAAACGACTTATGCTCATTAAACGCCAAGCGCTGCAAATCCCGTTCGGAACAACCAAAGGTGACAGGGTCACCCAAGGTGCCGGAAGTGGTGATATAATCAATAATCTGCTCACGCGGGATACAGAGAAAATCCCAGTTACGACGCTGCAAATCGGCCTTCTCGGTGAAAGGCAGACGCGCCAAATCCTCGAGATGCGTAACAGAGGAGATGTCAATCCGATTACGGGAGAAGAGCTCCCGATAGTAAGGAGAATGCTCGGCCAAATACTCCAACTGACGGGCAAGGAGTTCCTCCTGATAGGCCTTGATACGTTCTACAGATTCAAATTCAATATCCATTGTAAAAACTCGTTTTTCCATTGTCTTGATTCTTCCGTTCCTTTCGTTTCCGATGCGCCGAAGCCATGCCCGCCCGTGCGGTAACGCAGATAGCGGTGAGGAACCGCATTGGCGGTCAGTGCCGAGTCAAGCAACACCGAATTCTGATATCGCACAACAGGGTCATCCTCACAATTGACGAGGAAAACCGGCGGACAATCGGCCGTGATATGTTTTTCGACGGACAGCGAATCGCGCATCGTGTCCGAGAACTGCCCCCATACACCCAACGCCCCACGCCGGCTGCGACGGTGCGTGAACACAGGGTGAGACATCGTTACAACAGGATAAACCGGACAGAGAAAAGCGGGACGATAAACGGTGCGATTATAGGCATACGCACTCATCGTGAGATGCCCTCCCGCCGAGAAGCCCATTACGCCTATTTTGCGCGGGTCAACATGGTCTTGCTCCGCGTGCTCGTACACATAACGAAGCGCATCCTCCACATCATCCAACATATCCGGATACTTCGGCCCCGTGCCCAAAACGCGAAAGCCCGTGATATAAGCGGCGACCGTTGCCACATGATAACGGAGGACATAGGCATTAATGCCATTACTCTGCAACCATTTAGCGACTCCTATACCTTCGGTTTTCATATCCAGCCACGAATAACTTCCTCCGGGACAAACTACAACAGCAATCCCCGTGTTATGAGCAGAATCCGCCAAGAAAGGTGTAATACGACTTGCGGCACACAAAACCGATGAAAGCGAAAGCAATATCAAAACAAATCTTATTCGCATATCCAATCTTTGTAACAGTTATATATTTTCTTTGTCCGTTCGCGATACCCCACCCCATAAGACACATCATCCTGACGAATGAGAGGTTTGACGGTAACAGACAACTCCTTGGGAACACCGACCAAGAAAGGAGACTTACCCAACGCCGCCAAAAAGCCACGGAGGACGATAGGACGTATGGGCAGCTGCAACTGCTCTGCAACATAAAAAGCCCCTCTATGGAAACGCAGCAAATCACCGGTCAACGAACGTGTACCCTCCGGGAAGATAGAAATAGAATATCCTTCACGAACGTATTGTTGTAACCGCGGAAGCATGGTATCGATTCCTTCTCCCACAGCAATAACACCCAACATACGGGCTGCCAGGCCAAAGAAGGGATTGTTCAGCACCGAATCCTTTCCGACAAGCACCATTTTGTCGTGCAAAGACAAAACGACCAAAGTATCCAACAACGAGGTATGGTTGGCAATATAAATCGCAGGCTCGGAAGGATTGATCGGCTCGGCATCCGGATCGGTGTATACATTATACGGCGCACCGGGGAAAGAATGCAAGTAACGAAGTGCCGTGGCAGACAAATGGGCACGCACCTTGGCTTGTACATCCTGCTTGACAAACAGAAGGTAGAACGGCACATAGATATGCTCCGCCAAGACATACAGGATAAACAACGTTCCCCAATAAGCAGTCCTGATATAACGACGAGGCAGTCCGTACACAACGGCCAGTACGCAAAGAATCGTATTCATAATGGATATACGCGTGAAGTCTATCCCCGGACGGAAGAAAGATACCCGTTCCTCTTTGGGCGGATAGTAGACACGCACCGGCACAGGAATGGCCGGCGTCAATGCCCAGACAGAAAGCACCAGTAACAGCAATTCCGCCTCGTAACGCGGCGGAAGGCACCAAAGGCCATGAATACCATCCAGCGGATAAACACGAAAACCAGTCTGCGTATCCGGCAAACAGAGTCCGGTTTGCAGCGCAAACCAAAAGTTAGAGAAACGATTGGCAAACGTATTCTTGCGCGGCATATTAGCCTGCTGCAGACGACGGCTTCCCACAATAATCGCATCCGGACGGACACGGGACATACGCAAAAGCAAGGGGATATCCTCCGGATAGTGCTGCCCATCGGCATCCAAGGTAACCACATGGGTATATCCCAATTCCTTCGCTTTCAAAAAGCCCTGCTTGAGGGCATAACCTTTGCCCCGATTGACCGGATATGAAACGATTGTCAGATTCGCATCCGACATACCCTGTACCACTTCAAGCGTGCCATCCGAAGAGCCATCCGCCACGACAATCACAGGCAGATAGGCCAATGTGCGAGAGACAACATCACGAATGGTGCTGACATTATTATACGTAGGTATGAGGGCACAAGTCTTCATGTATATAATCCGCCGTTAATACTGATACATTCACCCGTGATATAGGATGCGTCCTTCGAAACCAAGAAAGCCACCACAGATGCCACTTCCTCCGGTTCCGCAAAACGCTGCATAGGTATCTGTTTTGCAAGAGCGACTTCGTCCAAACCATCTACCATATCGGTACGGACAAAGCCCGGCGCAACGGCATTAACCGTTATCTTGCGTTTTGCCACCTCCTGCGCAAGCGCTTTGGTGGCGGCAATAAGTCCGCCTTTAGAGGCTGAATAATTAACCTGCCCAGGCAAGCCTTTCAGTCCGGACAGCGAAGCCACATTGACAATACGTCCATACCGGCGACGAATCATATCCGGCAACAATGCACGAGTGACATAAAAGAAAGAGAACAGATTGGTTTGCAGCACATTCTCGAAAGATGACTGCTCCATAAACACCATCAATTCGTCTTTGCGAACACCCGCATTATTCACCAGCACCGAGATGGTATCATCCGGATGCCCTTGCTTCCACACCTCCAATGCATTCGCAACCTCTTCGGCATTGGATATGTCAAAACGCAACAATTCTCCATGTCCCCCTGCTTCCTCAATGGAGCGAAGGGTAACGGCCGCCTCTTGGTCATTCCGGCGATAATTGACAAGCACCGGAAAGCCATCTTGCGCCAAACGCTGTGCAATGGCTCGACCTATACCACGACTTGCGCCCGTAATAAGTGCATATTCCATAGTTTCTATATTTACGATATTACAAATACTTCATTGTTTCGAATGCAGCCATCGTTGTTCCCATTATGCCGTGCAATGCCAGCGACTGTCCCGTGAGAAACAGACCGTCCAGCGGCGTACGGGGAAGCAAAAGGGAGGTATCAACAGTGCGATAATCCTTACGTGTGCCAAACGCCGCGCCTTCAGGGGAGGCAGTATAAGACAGCCAGGAAAGAGGAGTGGATGTCCAATATTCCATTATCGCTTTACGAAGATGCGGTTCTACCTCGCACGCCAAAGAAATACACTCTTCTGCAAGACACTGCTTCAAATGCAAATAATCTTCTCCACGCTGCCCCTGTTTTGTTCCCTGCCAAGCAGAAACCTTTTGCCAAGCAAGAGGAGTCAAGATGTCCAATGCTTCACCATCCGGATAAAAATACAGCATGACATGGTCAATGGTTGTAGTCGAAGTCTGCCAGCAATCGGTGCCCTCCCGATGGACATATACGGGACACGAAGGCGCTTGCAAAACACCGCTGCGCAAACGAATATTGACCGTGAAGATACCCTGTGTGTTCTTAAGTCCCGACAGTCGACGACGGTACACTGAACGCATCGTTGTATTGTCAGCCAACAAACTCATTGTAGCAGCCGGATGAAGCGAAGAAACCACTTCGTCAGCCCCAACATTCTCTCCCGAAGCCAACTGCACTCCTATCACATGGCGCTCTTGCTCCAAAATAACCGTTACAGGCCGGTTGCAAAGCACCCTGCCCCCCATCTGCTCAATACCTGAAACGAGATGATTCACCAAAGTCTTTCCCCCTCCGGCCAAACGATGAACCGAACAGATAAAGCCATACATGATTTCGGCATACTCAAAGAGAGAAAGACTATCCTTGTCCATCTCCATAAGCAAAGATGCCGAAGAAAGCAGTTTCCGAAGCACAGGGTCGCCAATAGTCCGAAGAAGCCACTCGTAAGCTGATTGTTGCCAATAAGGGACGGCTGTTTCTCCGGAAGAAAGGGCTATCTCCTTTATCGCACACATATATGCAGCGATTTCTTGCTCCGATTGGGGAAAATAACCATTCAATGCCCGCAGAAACGCCACCTCTCCACATGGCAAAACATAATGGTCTCTCCCTAAGAAAACCTCCTGACCGGCCACTTGCTGCCAAGGAAGATTCAACATATCCAACTCTGTAAAGCGATGGTACAAGACCGAACCTTGTGTCAATCCTCCAACGATGTGAAATCCCGTCTCAAAGGATTGCCCTGCCCGACAAAATGTCTGCAGACATCCACCGGGCTGCAGTCCACGCTCAAAGACAGTTACTTTGTCACCACGCTTGGCACAAAGGTAAGCCACCTCCAATCCGCCAAGTCCTGCTCCTATGACAACGATATGCTTCATCGGATATTCATCTTAAGTTGTATCGCCATATCCGTTCCGGACATGACGGCAGCGCTCAACGTGTCATCTTGCCACGACAATTGCAGGGTTAACGTTTCCGAAGTACCAGGGCGCAACAATTTCATGAACTTACAGAGCCGAATGCCTGCAATCCGCACTTCGCGTTGCAAGGCTATGGATGCGCACTGACGAACCATTTCGATATTACAAGCCCCCGGAGCAATAGGATTACCCGGAAAGTGACCGGCATAAACAGGACAGGAAGGCAACAACTCAACGTGAAAGATAGCCTGATGCTCCTGAATGTCTTCTGATATGATGCGAAAATAACCGTGCATAACCCCTATTCTGCCAAAAAGACTTTCATTCGTGCCGTAGCAACCAGTTCATTATCTATCTTCGATTCAGCTTCCACCATAGTAACAGACTCCAATTGAGCAATTACCGTTACCCTGCTTCGGATGAGTTCTCCGAGACGAGGCAGACGAGAAACCGTAAAATTCTTTATGTCACCGATATATCCCACTTTCGGAGCCCCCTCGTTTTTCAGTCCCATCATAGCCGCTGCGGACTGGGCAATATGCTCCACCAATCCCGCCTCCAGCAAATGTCCGTCAGAAAAGAACCAATTAGTGTCCTGCACCGATAAGGCAGTCTGTACGATGAGATTATCAACCGAGACAACACTATCAATCATCTTGATTGGCGCACGTTGCGGAATCAGTTGCTCTATTTGCTCATGTGTGTACTGTCTATTCATAAAGCGCGAATAACCAAGGTGGAGTTGGTTCCTCCAAAGCCAAAAGAGTTGGTTAGGAAAGTGTTAAACTCTCGTTCTATCCTGGTAGCGGGAATGTGCAGTTTGGCACTATCCTCATCCGGATTCTCAAAATTAAGGTTGGGAGCAATAAAACCATGTTTCATCATCAGCAATGAATAGATGACCTCACTGGCTCCCGCCATCCACATCTCGTGTCCTGTTTGGGATTTGGTAGAAGTAACCGGTATCGGGCTATCGCCAAAAACGCGATAAAGAGCCTTCGCTTCGTTGGCATCGCCCACCGGTGTGGAAGTGGCATGGGCATTGATGTAACCTATCTCATCCAAACGAACACCCGCAGCGCGGATAGACATTTCCAAAGAACAAGCGGGACCATCCACATTCGGGATGGAAATATGCTCGCCATTGGACGAGAATCCATAGCCAATCACTTCGGCAAGAATAGGTGCTCCGCGACGAACGGCATGTTCATACTCCTCCAAAATAACCGTAGCGGCTCCACCCGAAGGCACCAGTCCATCCCTGTCACGGTCAAACGGACGCGATGCTTTTGCCGGTTCTGCTTCGCGCACGGAGAATGCGGATATACCATCAAACGAGGCAACTCCCAGCATATTCACCTCTTGCGCACCACCTGTTACCACCATATCCTGCAATCCATTACGAATAAGGAGAGCCCCCAGACCGATGGCATGACTTCCACTGGCACAAGCCGCAGAGAGGGTCAGGTTGATACCCCGCAAATGAAAAAGGCAACCGAGATTCATCGTAACCGTTGAGTTCATTGATTGGAAAATGGCACCTGCCCCGCAAAGCGTAGTGTCCTTCATTTCCCGAACGCGGTCTATTGACTTGACCGTAGGTTCCGCAGAAGAATCATTCCCATAGATGAGTCCTACCATTTCGTTCTTCAGGAGATCCTCATCTACATGTGCGTGCCGAAAAGCATCACGCGTGGCACAATAGGCATACTTTGCCTGTTCCGGCATCATCGCACGGTCGTGCCGACTGAGTTCGTTTTTCAAATCCGGCATAGGCAACACTCCCGTCAATGCACTGCGAAAACCAAACTCTTTCCGAGCAATATCCACACCTATGCCGGAACGTCCCTCGTATAATGATTGAGTCACCTCATCCAAAGTCTGTCCAAGACAGGAATAAATACCTAATCCCGTTATAACCACCCGCCTCATAATAGTTCGTATTTCATGTTTGTAAACTCTATTTCCGTTTTATCCCCATTCGGTTCAACTAATTCCACCGTTTTCGCCACACCGGCAGGTGTAAACTCAATTCGTATGAGCCGGAAAAAACGCTGTATTTGTTTCTTGGAAGGCCGGAGAGTTAACTTACATCCCTCCCACTCCATTTGAAAGTTGCGTTGTATCGCCATCACATCTCCACTCACCGACTGACGAATAAGTTGCAACATTTGTTGGGGAATACGGATCGCTGCATTTTCTTGATACTGCCAAGAGATGCTATCAGGAGCTATATAGCCAAACTGACCCGTCACCTGCTGAGGAGTCAGCAACATCGCAGAGGTGCGCGTTTGGCGGAAAGGAGAATCAGCCGAACGAATTCGTGCAATCTCCACCTGAGCCGGCAAACAAGTGGAACAAATCAGCAATATGGTGACTACAATATATCGCATAGGCATCATTTATTTGGCAACTAAAAAACAACCTGCTAAAATGAATACTATTCCCAGCCAATGCTGCCAATGCACTGCTTCGTGAAAAAACCACATAGCTCCCAATGTCCCAAAAACGAAACTAAGGGCTGTCAACGGATAAGCACTGGCAAAAGGAAAATGACGAAGAATATACATCCACAACAAACCGGCACCTGTCATCAGGACACCACATCCCAACAACCACCCATTCATTAACACAGAACGGACAAAGAACGCACCCCATGACAAGGTTTTATCCATGTGGAGTACAGCAACCTTCAATAGCATTTGGCCACCGCAAAGCAGCAAACTCTGAATGAGAGAAAGAAGTATCAGTCGAACCATATCACTTGTGCTTTTACGTTGTTTGTAACCGAAATCTGTTCAGCCTCCAAGAGTTGCCTCCATGTGTCGCCAATCTCGTCAATAGAGCACACCAGCATAGACTTTGCCGTACCTGTCCGGAGCATCAGCATTGCATCGTTTTTTGCCTCGGCAATGGTGTCGGAAGAAGACACGACCGTTGTGTTATACCCACGGCATTGCAAACTGCGGGCCAAGGTTCCTGCTGCGCAGTTGTGCGTAGAATTCATAAACTGCGCAGGGCTGAAATCATGTTCACCCGTCTCCACCAGTTGCGACAACAGCTGTTCTGTGGGAACCATACCACCGAAGCGAGTCCCCACCACGATACCATCCGGCGTGCTGATACCTGCTTCCGAAAGCGCCTCGTGCGCAACAACAAGCAACTGACGGAGAAGCGGTGTCATACGGCGCGCCTGCATGGCCGGTATCAATGTCTTATACTCTTTTTCCCCTTCACTTGTGTACAGGTCCGTAGTATGGAGGACTCCATCCTGATTGTTCTCCGGCAAATCAACCGAATGACGGCTAAGGAGCACGCTGCTATCGTTTCCGCCAAAGCCAAAGGCATTGGAAAGAGCAAACTCATATTGCTTTTGCTCCATCCTGAACAAAGAAAATACAACTTCTATACTGCCACTAGCGGAAGTGGTATGCCCCGTCAGCGGTTTGGTTGACTCCACTACGGGAAGTTTTGTCCCGAAAAGCCGCTCAATCGCGCGCCACTCACTAGCATCGTTATTCGGAGTGGCTGTACCATGGGCGTTGACATACGGGATCTGCGAAGGCATTACACCTGCCATATCCAGCGTTGCGGACATTGCCGCATAAGCCCCGTCACCCTCAGGAGAAGAGGCCGTCTGGTGGTAGGCATCACAGCGATTGGCATATCCCGCTATGTACCCATAGATATGTGCTCCGCGATGGCGGGCACATTCTGCCTCCTCCAACACCAGATAAGCCGCCCCTTCGCCCAAATTGATACCATCACGGTCATCTGCAAACGGGCGACATATATGCTCGGACAGAATACCCAACGAGGCAAAGCCATTCAGATGGAATATTGTCATTGCCTCCGTGCCGCCAACCACCACTTGCCTAACTGCGCCCATACGCAGCATAGCCGCACCGTGAATGAGGGCATTGAGTGCGGAAGAACAAGCTGTAGATATGGTGACGGCTCTGTCAAGTCCGGTCTCCTGTGCCAACAATCGGGATGTTTCAGCCGCTTCATGCTGACGTATCCAATGCAGTGTGTCCGTATTGCCACGCAGCCAATCAGCATAATGCTGTTCGGTGATATCCATCCCTCCGACCGTCGTGCCATTGATGAGCGGCATTATTTTCCTATCTGCCTCATCTATTTCAGCAGAAGCCAATGCCTGCTGAAGGGCCACGAGTCCAAGCAACACATTACGGCAATAGGCTTTATCCTGCACTCCCGCCAATTCCGCCAGTTCCGCATTGGTCATCGGGACCTCACCCACCGGCCATTCCCCATGTATGGTGGACAAGATTGCCGGTCGGGACAATGCCGAACCGCCCGCAAACAAACGCTTGCGATTAGCCTCTGCGCCTATACCCAAAGCCGAAACAATCCCTATGCCGGTGATGGCTATCTGCATTACTTGGTACGGTATTCTTGGATGTATGCAGCCATCGTATCAATGCTTGCCAAAGCGGCTTTCGATTCCTCCTTGTTTTGAAATTTGATGCCATACTGCTTATCCATAATCATAATAAGCTCAAGTGCATCTATGGAATCCAATCCCAGCCCTTCCCCGAACAGGGGTGCAGCATCATCTATATCGGACGGCTGCAAATCCTCCAAATTAAGGACATCGATGATTTGCCGTTTTAATTCTAACTTCAGATCTTCCATACGTTTATTTTTTAATCAGTAATCGAATATGTGCGTTATATTTTTCAGCGGTCTCACATTCCACCCATGCCACGAGCAGTTGGTGAGCCTTTGTTGTAGAGACGAAAGAATGAATGACAGGTTCCAGCGCCTGCTCATCGGGCAATACATAGCAGGCCGTCTCACCCATGAGATGATGCCGGATAGCTATTTCCCCTGCAACGATGTTCGGCAAAGTGTACACAAAGAGCGATGGGGACGGGAAATAGTTTTCTTTGTCACGTATTGTACACTGATAATCCGTATCGTTCTTCAGGGATGCCGAACGGCTGGCCACTATCAGTGCCGCCTGCTCCGTATCCAAGGTGAAACCGGGTTCTTGCTCCCTGACTTTCCCCAACAGACACTCTACTCCCATGAAACCAAGTTTAGACATCAAATCCATCTTGAAGAACTTCGGATAATCACCTACCGTCTGCCGATAGAGACTTGTCAGGTCGGCAGGTGCCGAGATTGTTATCTCTGCCACCGATTGCCAGGTCTTTTGCTTGGTCCATGCCACAGCCGCATTGACTCCGCCAAAACCGCTTAAGAGTTTGATGAAGGCCGCTTGAGTGGTGTGGCGCACCTGATTGGACACAGCCACAAGCCAAGTGGTGCCTTGTCGGTGATACCCTTTCGTGGGCAGAATAATGCCTTGTTCCAACGCATATAGGGTTAGCAGCGTTTCCAGTAATCCCGCAGCCCCCATAGTGTGCCCATAGTTGCCCTTCAGTGCCGTCACGGGCACATTGTCCAACCCTGCACGATGCAGGGCAAGAGACTCCATCTCATCGTTATAGATGGTGCCTGTACCATGTACGGAAATGACCGCCAAATCACTTACAGGCACCCGCTCCAAGGCATCGTTCAGACAACGCAGACTTCCTTCGGCTGTACGGCTGGGACCGGAAATATGGTTGGCATCGTTGTGTATGCTACCGCCCAACAACGTCCAGCCTGCTGCAGAAGGTCGGATGGAAAGAATCATACATGCCGCAGCTTCACCGGCATTGAGACCGTCCCTGTCTTTGTCAAACGGTGCACACATAGCATTGCTCAAGGCATGAAAACTCTGAAAGCCGCTGACAATAAATTCGCTTTGTACGTCACAGCCCACCACCACGGCACTGCTATACAGGCCATCTTCCAGCAACCGCCATGCCGTCAGTTGGGCAGAGACACCAGACGTACAAGCCGTGGATACCACTATGGGCTGGTTGGGATTGCCAAACCAACTGCTTATCTTTTTCGCGGATTCCGCCATAGAGACCCATATATCGCCTTTGGTGGATGAGAGGATAAACACACAACGTTCGTCCTGAAGATTGACAGTCGCAGATGCTTTGGCTCCGTTGATGGCATGAATACACAGACTCTCAAAGAGCGAAAAGCCGTCTATTTTGTACCGTTCTTCATCCAGCAGCGATGCCATAACAGGCTCCACCAGCCTTTCTCCATGCACGTCAGTATGCATACACAGACGTGTTTCGCCGTCCTGAACAGCTTTCAGGTTGGCAGCAACGCCTTCACCCAAAGGGGTAATCATATAACCTGTATGCAAATATACCATCCGTCCTATTTCCAAAATTCATAAAAGTGGAACCACTGACGAGGATACTTTCTGAGCATCTCTTCATTGGCCGCGATATAGCGTTGCAACAGCGTTCGCGCCTGTTCCCGTTGCGTTTCACCTTCCCAATTCCCGTCCGAAAGTTGCCTTACATAGAGCGTGTAGGTATCAGCCCCATCGCGCATCATAAAGAGCGAGACCACCGGCACCGCTTCCGCTACAGCAATACGGAACGGCCCTTCCGGATAGGCCGCTTCCTGCCCCAATATGGGCGCATAGACAGCTTTGGACCCGTAGAACAGGCGGTCGGCATGAACGGAAAGGATATTGCCGTCACTCAACGCATTGTGCATATCCAGCACATGACTTCCGTCCGACTTCATGGGAATGATGTGCAGGTGCATCTCTTCGAACTTCCTGCGACGGTTGTCGTTCACCGTTTCCGTATCACCCAGATAGCTGAGCACATACATCGGCTTGGGAGCATGGAAGGAATAGCCTGCCAGTTCCTGATTGCCGATATGCGTACTTAGGACAATGACACCGCTGTTGCCGTTCATCACGCGGTCCAGCACTTCCTGTCCTTCCACGCGGATGGTGATATGTCTGCCCGCATAGGCGGCAAAGCGGTCCATGATTACTTTTCCGAACTCCAGATAGTTAAGGTAGAGATTCACCACTGATGACCAGCGGCCATAGCCCAGCCGATGACGCCAGTAGTGCCATATACCGCGCCTGCCCGCATGCGCGAAAAGGATATAGAAACAAACCCATATCCATACTATCGGGTACACCACCCATGGTGGGAAGTGCCGGAAGATGCGAATGAGACTCCGCTGCATCCGGCGTGTACCGCCTGTCCGTCCTGACCAAGCCTTATCCGACATGCTTCAGCAGAAGGTCGTAGAATTCGCCTAAAGTCTTAACGGTTGCCAGTTCCTGTTTCTCCAGTTTGAAGCCGAACTCCTCGTTCACACGAACGATGATATCCACCATATCCAGGCTGTCGATACCTATGTCCTGTTTGATGGTGTTGGTTTCCACCAGCAGTTCGGGAGCAATCTCGAAATCTTCCACCAGAAACTGATTGACTTTCTCTATTACTTCTTTTCTATCCATATTGTTTTATTTTTTTACGATTAGAATACTATGTCCGCCCATACCGACGTTGTCGCAAATGGTCTCGATGGTCAGCCCTGCCTGTCGGATAAGACGGGAGAGGTCATCGGTGTTATACATCTTGCTATTGCCGTTTGCCATCGCCGTGAAGTAGAGGCTTGTCATGGTCAGGCAGAACGCTGCCGGTGCATACTTCTGTCTGTCCCACAAGGTTTCCATGATATACAGACGATTGCTATCGTCCAGTATGGCGGCGGCACGGCGAAGGATATCCGTTATTTCCTGTTCACTGAAGCAATCAAGGAACTGGCTCATCCATACGGCATCATAGCGCCGGTCGGTGGGGAAAGCCGCCGTAGGGTCCAACAGATTCATCCCATGTCCGTGGATGCGGGTCTCGCCCGTATGCCCTGCACATTCGGTGCGCATCATCTCCAACTGCTGAGGCAAATCGCAAATCGTCACTTCTGCATCCGGCACACGTTCCGTCACAAAGCGTGCGAACTTGCCCGTGTTACCGCCTACATCCAGTATCTGCCTGCTGTTGCGGGCAAGAAGTATCTGCAGGGCTTCGGCAAAGGAATGGTCGGAATAGTAATGGTCGAATGCGAACCACGACCGCTTCACGTCTTCGGGCAGGCGGCTCAGTCCCTCATACAGGGTCGGCCAGTCGCCGAAGTGCTTCAGTCCGGCAGGTGTACCGGTCTCCAAGGCTTTGTCCAGCAGATACAAGCCTTCATAGTTCACATCGTGATTGAAATCAATATTCACAGACACCATGTCATCTTTCAGCAGGAACCATCCCGCTTTGGACAGCCGGT
>Ga0256405_10000870_pt1 | contig 91640 bp, 74 predicted proteins | sample RumenRJG_02DNA_FD_189096 | JGI IMG/M metagenome (GOLD analysis project Ga0256405, IMG submission 189096) | Bovine rumen microbial communities from Lethbridge, Alberta, Canada - RJG_02 | ecosystem: Host-associated > Mammals > Digestive system > Stomach > Rumen | place: Canada: Alberta...
TCCATAACACTTAGTAGATACTAATATTTTACCACTATATACGCATATACGCAATACACAATATTAAAATTTGTGCAAAAAATAAAGCCATCACTGGCTTCTGAGGATTTTGGGTGTCAAACTTCCGCCACTGCCCCAAGAATAAGTGGTGAAAAAGGTGCTGTGAGATTTCTCGCAGCACCTTTTTACTATAGTGGAGCGTAGGGGTCACGAGAATGCCAAATGTGGCATGTATTCCTATAACCGATGGAGGATAAAATCCTTTGCCTGGATAAATAGAATATGATATCATCAACACATCATTAATTTGCACTGCATGAAACTACAGTACAAACTGAGCAGGCCAGGGATATCCTGTGAGCCGGGTCACAATGGTGACAATGGATGATGATTCATATCCATGGGACAGTAGTTACTAATTACTGCCCTATGGATTTTTTATTTTCATAGGGAATTGCAGACGCTACTCTTGTAACGAAAGTGAGGGACTATGGTGGAAAATAAGAGCTTCAGAGAAGAGGCAACACAAGTCACAATGGTGAGTATCGTAGGAAACTTCCTACTCTCAGCATTCAAATTATTTGCAGGTCTATTTGCACATTCAAGTGCTATGGTATCGGACGCTATCCATTCTGCATCCGATGTATTCAGCAGTATTATCGTCATCGTAGGAGTACGAATCTCCTCCAAGGAAGCAGACAAGGAGCATCCTTACGGACACGAGCGTATGGAGTGTGTGGCTGCCATTGTTCTAGCAACCATATTGCTTATGACAGGTCTCGGCATCGGATACTTCGCTTTGCTAAAAGTAATCCATGGAGACTATAAGAACCTTGAAGTGCCAGGAATGCTGGCTCTATGGGCTGCAGTGATATCGATCGTTACTAAGGAGGGCATGTTCTGGTACACCAGATACTATGCAAAGAAGTTAGATTCCGGAGCCCTGATGGCAGATGCCTGGCATCACAGAAGCGACGCCCTGTCCTCCATTGGTTCTCTGATTGGTATCCTGGGAGCACGGTTAGGCTATCCTGTAATGGACCCTATTGCCAGCCTGGTAATCTGCGTATTTATCTGCAAGGCTTCGATGGATATCTATAGAGATGCCTTGGATAAGATGGTAGATCGGTCCTGCTCTCCAGAATTCGAGGAGGAGATCTCCGACTTTGTAAGGAAGCAGGACGGGGTATTAGGAATTGATTTATTACACACCAGATTGTTTGGTAATCGAATCTATATCGACATAGAGATCGAGGCAGATGGGGAACTCTCTTTACGAGAATCCCATGCCATCGCAGAGAATGTCCATGACAATTTAGAGGAAGCATATCCTAAAATTAAGCATATTATGGTGCATGTGAATCCTTATACTCCATCTAATCCGGAGTCCAATAGCGGAGAAATGTAAACCGAGCCAAGGAAATCTATGCTAGAATGTTCTCTATATGAATAATGAAGGAAAAAATATGAGAGAACAGACAAGAAGTATTTGGCAGAAAAAAGCCGCAGTTATTTTAGGAGCAGTCTTTTGCTGCTTCTTATGGGGGAGTGCATCCCCGGCAATTAAAATTGGATATGAGATCTTCTCCGTAGCACCGAATGATACTGCCGGGCGAATTCTATTTGCAGGAATTCGATTTACGATTGCAGGACTTATGGTCATTGGCTATCAGTGTGTAACAGAGCGGCAGTTTATCTTCCCTAAGAAGACAGCCTGGGGCAAGGTATGCATCCTATCCATTTTTCAGACCTCTATCCACTATATCCTATTTTATATGGGACTGGCCTATACATCGGGAGTCCGAGGCTCTATTATTAATTCCGTTGGAACCTTCTTCAGTATTGGGCTGGCCGTATGGGTATTTCATTACGAGAGACTATCGCTAAGAAAGGCCATGGGAAGTGTCATTGGATTCTTAGGCGTAATGATCTGCGTCACAGGAGGATCCTTTTCTAGCATGCTTCAGGGGGGATTCCTCTGGCAGGGAGAAGGTGCACTTCTCTTATCAGCATTTTGCGGAGCCATGGCGAGTAACCTGATCAAGAAAATCGGTAAAACAGAGAACCCAGTCACCATGAGTGGCTGGCAGTTTCTGGTTGGAGGCTTGACTCTGACTCTGATTGCAGTTCTTATGGGAGGCCATTTAGAAATGAAGACCGCTCTGGGGATTCCACTGATCCTCTACATGGGCTTCATATCGGCAGGCGCATATACCGTATGGTCTCTACTTCTGAAATATAATGAAGTAAGTACAGTAACAATCCTTGGATTCATGAATCCGGTATTTGGAGTGCTTTTGTCTGTACTCTTCCTCCATGAGATGTCGGAAGCCACAAGCTGGTCTGGACTCGTAGCACTTCTTTTGGTAATCCTAGGAATAATCATTGTAAATCGTAAGAAGGCATGATTGCATCGTAAGAAATAGGAATGAACATGGGATTTTACGCAATTTCTTTAAATTATAAATCTGCACCACTTTCTGTGAGAGAGAAACTGACCCTGTCCTTAGAGAAACAGGAAAGTCTATTGGAAAGCTTGAGGGAAAATGGGCTGACCCAGGCAGCATATCTTACCACTTGTAATCGCAGTGAATTATATGGCGTGGGAGACTTCCATGATGCCCTAGATATCCTGGCTCAGGAAGCGGATATCCCTCGGTCTATGCTCTTAGCCTATGTTTTCACCTATGAGGATCAGAGAGCAATCCGACACCTTCTTCGGGTAACAGCCGGTATGGAGTCTATGGTATTCGGGGAGGACGAGATCCTTCGCCAGAGTAAGGAAACCTATAACTTTGCTAAAGAGCATGGTATGGCAGGACATGAATTAAATATGATCTTCCAGGCGGCATTTCAGTCAGCTAAGAGAATTAAGACAGAGACCCGATTGTCAAAAAGCTCCGTATCCGTTGCCACACTGGCAGCAGCAGGTGTGAGAAAGTTCCTGAGAGAGAATATTTCCAATGAGAGGAAGGGATCAGTTCTAATCATTGGTGCAGGTGGCGATACAGGGAATAAAGTGCTAAAGGATCTCCTATCCTACGGCGATAGCCAGATCATTGCTACGGAGCACAGGCGTCACATCTCAAATCACGGCGTTCAAGTGATTCCTTATGAGGATCGTTATCACTATATCAATCAGGCAGACGTGGTTGTCTCCGCCACCAAGAGTCCCCACTACACACTGTCCTATGCCATGATGGCACCAGAGGAATATGAGAAGAAGCCGAGATTATTTGTGGATCTGGCAGTTCCTTCAGATATCGATAGTGCAGTGCAAAGCATGGAGGATACAAATTATCTAACCATCGACGCCTTTGAGGCAATTGCTGCAGAGAATCAGCAGATTAAGTTAGAGGATCGACAGTTAGCTGAGGAGATTCTAGAGGAATGCCTGGATGAGACCTGTAAGGCTGTGGACTTTCAGTCCTTCCTACCTCGCTTAGAGGGAAGTAGCATCTTAGCAGACCAGAGTCTCCGTCGGTTTATCTTTCACTATAAGGATGCATCTAATAAGGATGAACTCAGGAGCTTCCTGGAGGTCTTGTCCAGAATGGAGGGGGAGAGATGACCCTATTCCCATTTTTTCAGGATATTACGGATAAGACCTTTCTGGTGATCGGAGCAGGACATGTAGCTTCTGGAAAGGTAAAGCAAATCCGAAAATTCACCAATCATATCATAATCATTGCACCGAAGACAGAGATGGAGATTCCTGGGGATATTCAGTGGATTGAAAGAGAATATCAGCCGGAGGACATCCGGCTGGGGGACTATATCATCGGTGCCACATCATGTCGCGAGGTGAATGCCCGAATTGCTGCAGATGCAAACCAGGCAGGAAAGCCTGTGAATATCGTGGATGCTCCTGGGCTATGCACATTTATCTTCCCAAGCCTCATTAAAAGAGGGGATCTGACAGTTGCGATTACATCCAATGGAAAGAGCCCTTCCACCACCCAATATGTGAGAAAGCAAATGGAAGAGGTGGTGCCTGAATCCATCGAAGGGATTCTAGATCGAATGGGTGAACTCAGAAGTGTAGTGCCGAGAGAGATTCAGGACTATCACACACGGGCTCTGGTCTATCGCCAGGTGCTATCAAGTCTGATCGAAAGCGATAATGAACTCAGTGATGAGGATGTGCAGAAGATTATTGAGGAGTACCGAAAGTAATTGCTGAGAGGGTAAGTAGAAGTGAGAACGATTCGAATTGCAACCCGAGCTAGTAAGCTGGCACTGGTACAGGCCCATATGACGGAAGATATGCTTCGAAATCTGGGCTGGAACACAGAGATAATAGAAGTGAGTACCCGTGGAGACAGAAATCAAACAGGAGCTCTGAAGGTAATCGGTGGAAAGGGACTTTTCGTCCGAGAGGTGGAGGAGATGCTTCTGAATGGGCAGGCAGATATTGCAGTTCATAGTGGGAAGGATCTCCCCTATGAATTGATGGATGGCCTGGTGATTGCAGGTGTCCCAGAGGCTGCATCTAGTAATGACTGTCTGGTTTCCTGTAAAAATGTAAGACTAGAAGAAATCAAGGATCGCCCCATTGTGATCGGTACAGCCAGCCCCCGGCGAGAGGCGGAATTAAGTCGACTCTTTCCAAATGCAAGAATCGAATTAATCCGTGGAAATGTGGACACTCGATTGAAAAAACTAAGAGAGGGTTTATATGATGCTACCCTTCTAGCAAAAGCTGGTTTAGACCGCTTACAGCCAGATCTTACAGACATGGATGTCCGTGTGTTAAGCACCAGGGAGTGCATCCCATCTGCATGTCAGGGAATCCTGGCAATCGAATGCAGAGAAGAGGACCGGGAGATGGTAGAAGTCTTAAGGTCTATTAGCCATAAGAGGTCGAAGGCACGCTTTACAGTAGAGAGAAAGATGCTATCCCTGCTTCAGGCAGATTGCTCCATGGCCATTGGTATCTATAGCAAAATAGAGGAGGACAACTCCCTAGAACTCTATGGTATGTTCGATGGAAAGCATGGAGATGTGAAGGGAAATCTAGAGGACTATCCAAGCCTCTGCCTGGAATTATGTAAAAAGTTGCAAGCTGTTTCAATTGAAACGGATTGAAGATAGAAAAGTCCTAAGATGAAAAGTTGGACGAAAAGGTTTTGGGCAAAAGGAAAAGAAATGAACCAAGGGAAAGTGATTCTGGTTGGTGCAGGCTGTGGACCTGATCTAATAACAGTTGCCGGCCTGAGAGAACTAGAAAAAGCAGAGTCTGTGGTCTATGACGACTTAATTGACCAGGGACTCTTAGAATACACACCAGAGGACTGTCATCGGATCTATGTGGGAAAGCGTAGTGGACGTCATTCCAAGGCCCAGGAAGAAATCAACCAGATTTTGATTGAGGAAGCAAAGAAAGGCTACCGGGTTGTACGCCTAAAGGGTGGGGATAGCTTTGTCTTTGGACGAGGCGGAGAGGAGATCCTAGCCCTGCAAAAAGAGGGAATCCCCTATCGGATGATTCCGGGAGTGACCTCTTCTGTTGCAGTGCCAGAGTCCTTAGGAATCCCTGTGACACATCGAAAAGTGGTTAGAAGCTTCAGCGTCATCACAGGCCACACGGCGGATTCCAATCCTCAGGAAGAAAGGGAGAGATGGGATGCTCTTGCTAAAGTGGGTGGTACCTTAGTCTTTCTCATGGGACTTCACTCTGCAAAAAAGATTTCGGATGGCTTAATGGCTGCTGGAATGCCGGGAGATCGTCCTGCTTCCATTCTCAGTCGAGGCTATGCTGTGGATGCAAAACGAATCGATGGAGACCTGGCATCCTTAGAGAAGATGGCAGAAGAGGCATCTACTCCTTCGGTTATTGTAGTGGGAGATGTGGCGGCTCTTCATATGGAGGCGACAGACCAGGGAGAACTGAGTAATCAGTCTGTAACACTGACTGGGTCAGACTTTTTCACGAAGCGCTTAGCATTAGCACTTGAAAAAGAAGGCGCCTATGTAAGGAGTTATCCCTATGTGAAACTCATAGCCGATAAGGATGCAATCCCTGAGATGGATGAATTATCCAATCACTGGTTGGTATTCACATCCAGTAATGGGGTTCGAATCTTCTTCGAATATTTAAAAGAAAAGAAGTTAGATCTAAGATGTCTATTTGGAGCTAAGTTTGCATGTATCGGTGCAGGAACGGAAAAGACCTTAGCGGAATATGGATTCTATGCAGACCTTATTCCTGAGGACTACACGGCCAAGGCCTTAGGAGAGAAGCTGTCCAGAGACCTTCAGGGCTCAAATGAGAAGATACATATATTACGTGCTGCCAACGGTTCAATAGAATTAAATGCCGTATTGGATCAGGCAGGAATCCAATACCAGGATCATAAGATATATCACACAGTAATTGCGACAGACCGATTACCGCAGGAAGAGATCCATACGAATTACCTGGTCTTCGCATCTAAATATGGAGCCAAGGGCTTCTTTGAACAGAGGGATCCACTGGGAATAGAGAGGATTCAGGATCTATATAAGAGAATTCACACTGGAGAAGTCAGGGTCATCTGTATCGGAGAGATCACAGGGTCGGAAGTGAAAAAGCATCTGTCAGATGAGGATAGTGAAAAGCTATTGATTGCAAAGAAGCATACAGTAGAGGGAATACTAGAACAGATAAGAGGTAGAGAAGAATGAGACGTTTTCGTAGACTAAGACAGACAGCAGAGATGCGTAGTTTTGTAAGAGAGCATGAAGTGTCTGTAAAGGATCTAATCTATCCTATCTTCGTAAAAGAAGGTGAGGATATCAAGGAGCCGGTAGACTCTATGCCTGGAGTGTTTAATTATTCTCTAGACCGCCTGAATGAGGTAATCGATCAGGTGACAGAGTTAGGAATTCCAGCCATCTTAATTTTTGGTATTCCAGAAGTAAAGGATGAAGTGGGATCAGAGGCCTACAATCCAGATGGAATCACCCAGCGGGCAATTCGACAGATTAAGGAGAGAGCTCCTCACCTAATCGTTATCGGAGATGTGTGTATGTGTGAGTACACATCCCATGGTCACTGTGGAATCCTGTCCTGTGTTCGTTGTAATCCAGAGGCTGCGAAGAAGATTCGGATCGCAGGCAAGACCCTTCAGGATGCTGCTGAGGGACGAGTTGCAGGGGTAGATACCTCTGATATGATCTATGATGTAGACAATGATAAAACCATTCCTTTGATTGGAAAGATCGCAGTGTCTCTGGCAGAGGCTGGTGCTGATATCGTAGCTCCATCTGATATGATGGACGGCCGTGTGGCTGAGATCCGTAGGCAGTTGGATGAGGCAGGACTTTTCAATGTACCAATTATGGGCTACTCCGCTAAGTTTGCTTCTGCATTCTATGGACCATTCCGTGATGCGGCAGGAAGTGCACCATCCTTTGGAGATCGTAAGTCTTATCAGATGGATCCTGCCAATGGTCGTGAAGCCATGAGAGAGATCGCAGATGACTTAGAAGAGGGCGCAGATCTAATTATCGTAAAGCCAGCTATGGTCTATATGGATATCATGAAGGAAGCGAGACAAAAATTCGATGTTCCTTTTATCGCATATAATGTGTCTGGTGAATATGCAATGGTGAAGGCGGCAGCAACCAATGGCTGGATTGATGAAAAGCGTATTGTTATGGAAAATATGACAAGCTTTAAGAGAGCTGGTGCTGATCGCATCATTACCTACCATGCGCTAGATGTAGCAAAGTGGCTGCGTGAGGAATAAGAGTAGTTTTTGATTGGGATATATCATCCATCGAAGAAATGAGGCATTCATATGAGCTTACATACAGAAACTTCCAATAAAGAATTTGAGAGGACCCAGGAATTCATCCCAGGTGGAGTAAACTCCCCGGTTCGCGCATATCGTGCAGTAGGCAGAAATCCCCTTTTCATCGATCATGCCAAGGGAAGTAAGATCACCGATTTGGATGGAAATACATATATCGACTATGTGTGCTCTTGGGGACCGAATATCCTAGGTGCTGCACAGCCGGATGTAATCGAAGCTGTGAAGGCGGTCTGTGAGAAGGGACTTACCTTCGGTGCACCTACTCCCATGGAGACGGAATTAGCAGAACTTATCTGCGATGCAGTAGAGGCCTGTGACAGTGTCCGCCTGGTGAATTCAGGTACAGAGGCTGTTATGTCAGCAATCCGTGTAGCCAGAGGCTATACCGGTAGAAGTAAGATCGTAAAGTTCAAAGGCAACTACCATGGTCATTCCGATGGACTCTTAGTGAAGGCTGGAAGTGGACTGCTCACGGAGTCTACCCCAGACTCTGCCGGCGTCCCAGAGGGCTATGCCAAGTACACCTTGCTTGCAAACTATAATGATCCTGCATCGGTGCAGAAGTTATTTGATGAAAATGTAGACCAAATCGCAGCTGTGATTGTGGAGCCTGTAGCTGCCAATATGGGCGTTGTTCCACCAGAAGAAGGCTTCTTAGAGTACTTAAGAAAAGTTACCAAGGAGAATGGAAGCTTACTAATCTTCGATGAGGTCATTACAGGATTCCGTATTGCTTATGGTGGTGCGGGAGAATACTATGGCGTCATTCCAGATATGGTAACCATGGGTAAAATCGTAGGTGGTGGTATGCCCCTTGCGGCCTATGGCGGACGTAAGGACATCATGTCCTGTGTAGCACCAATTGGTCCAGTCTATCAGGCAGGAACCCTTGCAGGTAATCCGGTAGCAGTGACAGCAGGTATCGTGACTCTTCGTTATCTCAAGAATCATCCAGAGATCTATCAGAAAATCGATGAATCCGCAGCACAAATAGAAGCTGCATTTGTAGAGAGAGGCTGGACAGTGAATCGCGTAGGTTCCCTTCTGTCTGTATTTATGACTGATGGAAAGCCAGTTACGAATTATGAAGATGCCTTAGAGTCTGATACGGGGAAGTTCGCATCCTATTTTAACCAGATGCTTGAGCAGGGAATCTATGTAGCACCAAGTCAGTTTGAGGCAATGTTTGTGTCTGCAGCCCATACGAAAGAGGATCTAGAAAAAACCATCGCGGCCATTGGACAGGTTGACATCTGATTGTCATGGAAATAGTTCCATGGCTTGCTGGAAAACCTAGAATAGAATATCGCATGGAATGTTAAGAGCATTGTTCCATAGGGAGACCTGGGGGACGTGATATGAAATAATACAATTAAAAGTTTGTTTAATTAATGGTTGACTTTCTGGATGGAAGATTCTATGATGTAGTTAACGATTAAACAAATGCTTAATCATAAAATCCAGTGATGGGAATGGTTTACATTTCCCATAAAACTGGATACATGGGAGAAGCAGAAGGTATTAGAGGAGAAAAATCATGAAAAAGACTTACAAGATCGATGTGGATTGTGCAAACTGTGCAGCAAAGATGGAAGATGCTGCGAAGAACACTGCTGGCGTATTAGATGCGAATGTGAACTTCATGACCTTAAAGATGAAGGTTGAGTTCGAGGACGGCGCAGACGTGGATGCTGTCATGACAGAAGTACGGAAGAATTGTAAGAAGGTTGAGTCTGATTGCGAGATCTTCTTCAAGTAGGAGGTAGGCCTATGAACATAAAGCAGAAGAAGAATCTAATCCGAATCATAATCACGGGAATTCTACTACTGGCCCTTCACTTTGTGCCAGTTGATGGTTGGATTCGATTCGTCCTCTATATGATTCCCTACGGAATCATCGGCTATGACATCCTGATCAAGGCTGGAAAGGGAATCATCAACCGTCAGCCATTTGACGAATGTCTCTTGATGTCCATTGCCACCATTGGTGCTATTGTGCTGGCAGTGTCTCGCAGTGGCGACTATGTGGAAGCCATCGCTGTGATGCTCTTCTATCAGGTGGGCGAATGGTTCCAGAGTTATGCAGTAGGGAAGAGCAGACGAAATATCGCAGACCTTATGGACATCGCTCCAGACTATGCCAATATCATGGGCGAGGATGGAGAACTAGAGGAAGTGGATCCAGATGATGTAGAAATCGGAAGCACCATCGTGGTAAAGCCTGGTGAGAAGATTCCAATCGATGGTGTCGTCCTAGAGGGTAAGTCAGCTCTAGATACAGCAGCCCTGACTGGTGAGTCTATGCCAAGGGATGTGTCCGAAGGTATGGAGGTTGTCTCTGGAAGTATTAATCTAAGTGGTCTCTTGAAGATTCAGACCACCAAGGAATTCGGCGAGTCTACGGCAACGAAGGTGTTAGAACTCATTGAGGATGCAAGCTCTAGAAAGTCGAAGTCTGAGAACTTCATCACCAGGTTTGCCCGTGTCTATACACCAATCGTAGTATTCCTAGCCCTTGCTCTGGCGCTGATTCCTCCAGTGGTACTTCTGCTTATGGGAGCAGATTCCATGTGGGGCGACTGGCTCTACCGCGGGCTGATCTTCCTGATTATTAGCTGTCCATGTGCACTGGTAATCTCCATACCACTGTCCTTCTTTGCAGGTCTGGGTGGTGCAAGCAAGCAGGGTGTCCTGGTAAAGGGATCGAACTATATGGAGACCCTGTCTGAGGTCAAGACCATCGTCTTCGATAAGACAGGAACTCTAACCAAGGGAACCTTTACGGTAACAGCTGTCCACCCAGAGACGATCACAGAGGAGGAACTCCTCCATATGGCATCTCACGTGGAACGCTACTCAACCCATCCAATTGCTCAGTCCCTTCGGAATGCGTATCCGAATGAGAAGGATGACTGCTCTGTAACAGATATCGAAGAGATCCCAGGCCATGGAATCCGTGCCATTATCAATGGAAAGACAGTCTGTGTGGGTAATTCCAAGATGATGGAGTCTATTGGAGCCAAATATAAACCATGCGATCATCTGGGAACCATTATTCACGTTGCCATCAACGGAGAGTATGAGGGACATATTGTTATCTCTGATACCATAAAAGATCACAGTAAGGAAGCTATCACTGCCTTAAAGCAGCATGGAATCCGAAAGACAGTGATGCTGACTGGAGATGCAAAGGCTGTTGCAGACAGAGTCGGTGGTGACTTAGGAATCGATGAGATCCGAAGCGAGCTCCTGCCACAGGATAAAGTGTCTGAGGTAGAGAAGCTTCTGTCTGAAAAGAGAAGTGATAAGGAGCGCTTGGCCTTCGTTGGAGATGGCATCAACGATGCACCTGTTCTATCCCGTGCGGATATTGGAATTGCCATGGGTGCTATGGGATCGGATGCAGCCATTGAGGCAGCAGATGTAGTCCTGATGGATGATAATCCCTATAAGATTGTGACAGCAATCCGTATCTCTAAAAAGTGCCTTCGTATTGTGAAAGAGAATATCTGGCTCGCAATCGGCGTAAAGGTCCTAGTACTTCTACTTGGTGCTCTAGGAATCGCTAATATGTGGGCTGCAATCTTCGCAGATGTAGGAGTATGTGTCATCGCTGTGCTAAATGCAATTCGCTGCATGCATATGGACTTTGATGAACCAAAAAGTTGAGGGAATAGATTGTCATAATGAAGTAAGGGTGTGCATCCGCCTATAAAGTTTGGTATACTTAACAAGCCTTATGTGGGATTCCACACACATATCTAAGATAGAAAATAAAGTGAGACATCTAAGAATTGGAAGGGAAATAGAATATGAAAATTGCAGTTCCTTATAACAATGGTGAAATCTTCCAGCACTTCGGTAAGTCTGAAGAGTTTAAAATCTACGAAGTGGTTGATGGACAGATCTTGTCATCTACGATTATCTCTGCAGAGGGTGCAGGTCATGAGGCTCTGGCTGGTGTATTAGCACAGCAGGATGTAGCCCTCTTAATCTGCGGCGGCATGGGAGATGGTGCTAAGTCTGCTTTAGATGCTGCTGGTATCCAGGTGATCTCTGGTGTCTCAGGTGATGTAGACCAGGCAATCGCTGACTTCTTAGCAGGTGAGTTGATCTCTGAGGGAGTCAACTGTGGACATCATGATGAGGATGCTTGCGGCTGTGGGGATGACTGTGGTGATGGTTGTGGTAGCGGCTGTGGTGGTGGCTGCGGTGGTTGCGGCCATGAGATGCAGGTCATCTACGAGGGTGAGAATGCAGGTAAGTCTGTAGAGGTACACTATACAGGTACATTCGACGATGGTACCAAGTTCGACTCTTCCTATGATAGAGGAGAGCCTCTGGCATTCATCGCAGGTGTAGGAATGATGATTCCTGGTTTCGATAAAACTGTTGTCGATATGACAGTTGGCGAGAAGAAGACCATCCACTTAGAGCCACAGGATGCTTACGGCGAACATGATCCTGAGGCTGTAATCCAGGTTGCAATTAAGGAACTCCCTGGATCTGAGAACCTTGAACTGGGTCAGCGTATTATGCTGCAGGATGAATTAGGACGTCACTTCCCAGTTAGCGTAATGGCCAAGACTGAGGATACCATTACCTTTGATGCGAACCACGAGATGGCTGGTAAGGCCCTGAATTTTGAGATTGAACTGATTTCAGTTGCTGAATAATAGGGATGTAGGATGACTTTAAGGGATTTGAAAATTGGAATGAGTGCTACGGTGAAAACAGTAGGCGGAACAGGAGCCTTGCGCCAGCACTTTCTAGATATGGGCTTGATACCTGGTGAGGAGGTAGCCCTGATTAAGTATGCTCCAATGGGAGATCCTATGGAGCTTCGAATTAGTGGCTATGAGCTGACACTTCGATTAGCAGATGCTGAGGAGATTCAGATTGAGGACCCTCATCCAACAGCGAAGCTGGGAAGCGATGCCCAGAAAAAACAGAGTCGTAGAGAATCTGTCCACCCAGGTTATGGTGAGGAAGCTGATACCCATGACTACCATAAGGAGCATGATAAGAAGCCGAAATTAGAGAAGCTGACCTTTGCTCTGGTCGGTAATCAGAACTGTGGTAAGACAACCCTCTTTAATCAATTAACCGGATCCAATCAGCATGTAGGTAACTTCCCTGGAGTTACGGTGGATCGAAAGAGTGGTGTGATTAAGGGCCATCCCAATACAGAAGTGGTGGATCTGCCAGGAATCTATTCCCTGTCACCATACACCAGCGAGGAGATCGTCTCTCGTCAGTTCATCCTTGAAGAGAAGCCTACAGCAATTATTAATATCATCGATGCTACCAATATCGAGCGCAATCTATATCTGACCATGCAGTTACTAGAGCTTGGAATTCCAATGGTGCTGGCTCTAAATATGATGGATGAGATGCGTGGTAATGGTGGCTCAATTCGAATCAATGAGATGGAAGCTCTCTTACAGGTTCCAGTGGTACCAATCTCTGCTGCAAAGGGAGAGGGTATCGACGAGTTGATCGCCCATGCAATCCACATTGCAGAGTATCAGGAAGTTCCAGGCCGAGAGGACTTCTGTGATAAGAATGACCATCATGGTGCAGTGCATCGTGCGATGCATGGTGTCATGGCTCTAATCGAGGATCATGCAGAGAATGCAGGTATCCCACTTCGTTTCGCAGCAAGTAAGCTAATCGAAGGAGACCATCTGGTCTTAGAAGCTTTGAAGCTGTCTGATAATGAGACAGATATGATGGAGCACATTATTGAACAATTGGAGGCGGAGCGTGGACTAGACCATGCGGCAGCCATTGCAGATATGCGCTTTATCTTCATTAAGAGACTCTGCAATGAGACAGTGGTAAAGCCCAAGGAAAGTAAGGAGCATGAGAGAAGTCGTCGAATTGATGCTCTACTTACAGGTAAATGGACGGCGATTCCTTGCTTTGTTGGAATCATGGCACTGGTATTCTATCTGACCTTTCATGTGGTAGGTGCATTCTTCCAGGGATTAATTGAGAGCGGTATTGGAGAATTGAAGATATTGGTGGATCAGGCTCTGACCACAGCGCAGGTTGCAAAGCCAATTCATTCCCTGGTGATTGATGCGGTTTTCACTGGTGTTGGCACGGTACTTAGTTTTATCCCGATTATTGTGGTGCTCTTTTTCTTCCTGTCCTTGTTAGAGGACAGTGGATATATGGCCCGAATCGCTTTTGTAATGGATAAGCTACTTCGTAAGATTGGACTGTCTGGACGAAGCATTGTTCCGCTTCTAGTCGGATTCGGATGCTCTGTTCCAGCAGTAATGTCTACTCGAACCCTACCATCTAAGAGGGATCGACGGATGACAACACTGCTGATTCCATTTATGAGTTGCTCTGCCAAGATGCCAGTCTATGCCTTTTTTACAGAGATTTTCTTCCCAGCATATGCTATGCCGGTTATGATGCTTCTCTACTTCGGTGGAATCCTCGTTGCGATTCTGGTGGCGCTGCTATCTAAGAACACTCTCTTTAAGGGGCAGGCAGTTCCCTTTGTAATGGAATTGCCTAATTATCGTGTCCCTGGAGCTAAGAATGTACTACAACTCATGTGGGATAAGGCGAAGGACTTTTTACAGCGTGCCTTTACCTTTATCTTCATCGGAACCATTGTGGTATGGTTCTTCCAGAGCTTTGACTTCTCTATGAATATGGTAAGCGACTCATCTAAGAGTATGTTAGCAAGCCTAGCTGGCTTTCTAGCACCACTTTTCGCTCCAATGCATTTAGATGACTGGCGTATTGTGACTTCAATTATCTCAGGCTTTTTAGCGAAGGAAAGCATCGTGTCTATGACATCTGTGCTGTACGGTGGTAAGGAGATCCTTAAGCAGTCTATGACAACACTACAGGCAGCAAGCTTTCTAACCTTCTGCCTCTTCTATACCCCTTGTATCGGTGCTGTAGCATCCATCCAGAGAGAGCAGGGCAGACGCTATGCATTAGCCATAGTCATCTTCCAGTGCCTGGTGGCATGGGTATTATCATTGGCAGTTTATTTGGTACTTGGACTGGTGATCTAATAATGAAAAAAATACTTTTCTTTATGAAAAGAGAAACTGTATTGACGGTAGCCTTTGTGCTGGCTTTGGTATCTATGTTTTTGGTACCACCAGACAGAGGCTATCTGTCTTATATCGACTATCGTACCCTGTGCATCCTCTATGCATTGATGGCGATTATGAATGGTTTTCAGAAAATCGGTGTCTTTGACTGGGCAGCTCGGTCTATTCTGAATCGAAGTAAGAGTAGAAGTGGCGTGATTCTGACCTTAGTACTACTATGCTTTTTCTCCAGTATGCTGATTACCAATGATGTGGCGCTGATTACCTTTGTGCCACTTACCGTGATTGCCTTTGAACAAACTGGGGATTGTAAGCTCCTTCCTACGACTGTAGTGCTTCAGACCATAGCCGCCAATCTGGGAAGTATGCTAACACCATTGGGTAATCCGCAGAATCTCTATCTCTATGGTAAGTCCGGGATGAGCTTTCTATCCTTTGTAAAGCTAATGCTCCCTTATAGTGCCCTGTCTCTAATCCTTCTTCTCCTTGGAGTATTTCTCCTGGGACTGGGAGAGAGGGACTTTTCACTTCATACAAAGAAGTCATCTAGGGCTGAGACAATCCCAAATGAAGTGACAGGACTTGGAAGAGAAGAGGAGTGTCGAAAGCAGGAAGAAAGCAGACAGGATTTGTGGAATCAAGAGAGACGAATCCTCTGCATGGTCTATTCTGGTCTCTTTCTCTTAGGCCTTCTTACGGTTCTTCGAGTGCTGCCTTATCCTGTAATGTTTCTCATTGTGATGGGGGTACTCCTCATTACCGATCTCCTGCTGGGGAGAGGCGTCCTTAAGAGTACGGATCTATCTCTGATCCTTACCTTCACCTTCCTCTTTGTCTTCATCGGAAATATAGGGCGACTCCAGGCTTTCCAGGACTTCATCCAAAGGGTAGTGGCAGGGCATGAGGTAGGATCTGCAGTCCTAGCCTCTCAGGTAATCAGTAATGTTCCAGCTGCAATTCTCTTGTCAGGTTTTACAGACCAGTTCCAGGCCTTAATCATAGGATGTAACCTGGGTGGATTAGGCACATTGATTGCATCTATGGCTAGCCTGATTTCCTTTAAGTACATTGCTCGCTGGAACTCAGAGTCAAGATTCGGATACTTCCTACGATTCACCCTATGTAATATATTCTTCTTAGCAATCCTATGGGCTTGGTTTGTATTTGTATAAAAATAAGCAAAAAGGATATATTAGAAATACATTTAAAAAGGTGCTTCACAAAAGTAAATACTGTGCTATGATAAAGTCGTAAAGATGTAATAAAACCTTGTATTTGGAAGGGTTGGAAGCCAATATGAGTCAACTTGAGCCTACAGTCACCGAACAGAGGCGTCTTACTAGAAATAGTATCTACCGCTATATCCTAGAGAGTGAATCCCCTGTATCCAAGCAGCAGATGGTCCAGAATCTGGGATATTCCCTGCCGACAATTCATCAGAATATACAGGAATTGCTGAACGCGGATCTCATTCGCGTTGGAGAAGTGCAGAGGTCAACTGGAGGGCGTCCTCCTGTGGGATATACCATTGTGGAAGATGCGAGATATGCCATTGGTGTAGCAGTGTCCTCTAATCATCTTCGCTTCCTGGTATCGGATTTGAAAAGGCAGCAGATTGCCTATAATAGTATCCGTTTAGAGGATGAAGAGCATGTCGATACCCGGATTGTAAAGGAGACAGAGATCTTCATCAAAGAGAATAAAATTGAGCCGGAGAAGATTCTTGGTGTGGGAATTACCATTCCAGGTATCTTCGACTTTGAGAATGATAGAATTGTAACCTCCCCCACATTACATATGCCAGACTTCAGTCTGAAGAGAATCCAAGAGGATTGCCGATTCCCTGTCTATATCGTTAATGATTCCAAGTCTGCTGGAATTGCAGAATTACTGAACCGTCCACATGCGGAGCAGAAGAAACCGTTTGCTTATCTTTTGCTTGAGAATGGAGTAGGCGGAGCAATTGCTATGGAGGGGCAGATCCTCTCTGGGGATAATCATCGTAGTGCAGAATTCGGTCATATGTGTGTGGAACCAGGTGGACTGGAGTGTAACTGCGGCCGTAAGGGCTGCTTAGAAGCATATTGCAGTGCCTTTCGCTTTACAAGAGATATCGGTCTGACTACAGAAGAGTTCTTCGACGGACTTCAAGAGGGTAAGAAGGAACTGGTGGACCTGTGGGAGGATGTGCTGGTTCACATGGCCATTGGAATTTTGAATATCCGTATGTGCTACGACAGCGAGGTCATCCTAGGTGGTTTTGTGGCAGAGAATATGGTCCCTTATTTAGGGCACCTAAGGGAGCTGGTGGCTGAGAGAGATCCCTTTTCTGAAAATGGAGACTATGTCTCTATTGGCAAGCTGCAGAGAGCCGGAATGGTTGGTGCAGCTTGGCACTTCATCGGCCAATTCGTAGAAGAGATCTAGCCGCATGAGGCTGTGGACTTTGTAGATGAGAGCAGTCTCTTAAAGTGTCTATTCAATTCAATAATCATACAAAGGGAACCAAAACTTCCTTTACCAATCAGCTGTTACGGCATGGTAGAGGTGGTTTGGTTTCCTTTTTTGATTGGTTTATATTTTGATTCCCAATCTATTTTCACAAAAACTTTATTCCCTTTTTATATAATCTGACAAAAATAAAAGACTTTTATAAAATGCGTTGACATAAAAACTCCACAGACATATTATAAAGATGCTTTTGAAATAGTCCTTTACAAAAGTCCAAACAAATCATTGGGAAATGAGGGACTTTCATTACGCATAAGCTGAATAAAGTCTTGCCAGAATGGAAAAAATTGCATCCAAGGGAGGCATTGTCAATGAGTCTCTAGAGGATCTATCTGCAGAGAAACTAGCAGAAGAGATGCATACCAAGACACCATCTATCAAGCAGCATCAGACAAAACTCAAGGGAGGAATCACATGTATTATGTAGGAATTGATTTAGGAACTAGCGCGGTGAAACTCCTTCTAATGCAGGAGGATGGGACAATTAAGAATATTGTCTCAAGAGACTATCCATTGTCCTTTCCACATCCAGGCTGGTCGGAGCAGAATCCAACAGACTGGTGGGATGCAGTAAGAGATGGACTGAAGGAACTCTTAATAGGTACTCCGGCAAAGGAAGTTCGTGGAATTGGAGCAGGTGGCCAGATGCATGGCCTGGTTATTCTGGATGACAAAGATCAGGTCATCCGCCCAGCGATTCTCTGGAACGATGGTCGTACACAGAAGGAAACGGATTATCTCAATAATGAGATCGGTAAGGACAAGCTCCGTGAATACACAGGCAATATTGCATTTGCCGGTTTCACAGCACCGAAGATTCTCTGGGTAAGAGAGAATGAGCCAGAGAATTTTAAGAGAATCCGTAAGGTCATGCTTCCAAAGGATTACATCAACTATAAGCTGACAGGAAGCTTTTGCACGGATTACTCCGATGCATCTGGGATGCTTCTCTTAGACGTAGCCAATAAGACTTGGTCTAAGGAGATGCTTAATATCTGCGGACTTAGTGAAGAGATGCTACCAAAGCTCTATGAATCCTTCGATGTGGTTGGTAATCTGAAGCCCGAGGTAGCCAGAGAGCTGGACTTAAATCCATCCGTAAAGGTAGTTGCTGGTGCAGGAGACAATGCAGCTGCAGCCATTGGAACAGGAACCGTAGGGAAGGGGCATTGCAATATCTCTCTTGGAACCTCTGGAACACTATTTTTGTCTGATGATAAATTCATGCTTCCATCAGAAGGAATACATTCCTTTGCTCATGCAGATGGTCACTACCATCTCATGGGATGCATGCTATCCGCAGCATCCTGTAATAAATGGCTGATGGAAGAGGTCCTTCATACGAAGGATTACGATGCAGAGAGAGAACTCATTACAGATGAGATGCTGGGTCGAAACCATGTATTCTTCCTTCCATATCTCATGGGAGAGAGAGCACCACATAATGATCCTCTTGCAAGAGGATGCTTCATTGGAATGACCATGGATAGTAACCGAACCGATTTGGTACAGGCTATGCTAGAGGGCGTTGCCTTTGGCATGAGAGACTCCTTAGAAGAGGCTAAGAAGGCTGGCGCAGATATCCACTCCTCCATGATCTGCGGAGGTGGTTCTAAGAGTTCATTATGGAGACGCATCTTCTGTAATGTAATGAATATAGAGATTACCATGCCAGAGACCGAGCAGGGTCCAGGCTATGGCGGAGCCATCCTAGCAGCAGTAGCAGATGGAAAATATGAATCTGTGGAAGCTGCCTGCGAGAAACTTGTTTCCATTAAGGCAAGAATTGAGCCGGAGCCAGAATTGGCTGCTCGCTATGAAGAACGTTATCAGGCCTTCCGTAAATTATATCCTGCGCTGAAGGATACTTTTAAGGCTCTGTAAACAGGAGGTCAGATGAATAATTATGGCGGCATCCAGATGATACGCATGGAGAAAAGTAAGGCGGAGGAAAAGAAGGAGCCTGAGTCAGAGGATACCCCAGCAGTTGAGGAAAAAAGCACGGTAGGGGATTCTCTTGGAATGGCAATTCGGCGAATTGTCTTAAATGAAAAGTAAAAATGGGAAGAGCAAAGGAGAAGAATTATGACAAACAATATCCCGGTAGTAAAAGTTGGTGTGGTAGCAGTATCAAGAGACTGCTTTCCAGCTCCACTTGCAGTAAATCGTAGAAAAGCAGTTGTAGCAGCCTATGAAGAGAAATTCGGTAAGGATGACATCTATGAATGTCCAATTACCATCGTTGAATCTGAAATCGATATGGTGAATGCCTTAGAAGATGTGAAGAAGGCTGGATGTAATGCCCTCTGCATATACTTAGGAAACTTCGGACCAGAGATTTCTGAGACACTGTTAGCAAAGCACTTCGACGGACCAGTTATGTTCTGTGCGGCAGCAGAGGAGGGTAAGAATACCCTGGGAATCGAAGGACGTGGAGATGCATACTGCGGCATGCTGAATGCATCCTATAACTTAGCAATCCGTAATACCAAGGCATGGATCCCTGAGTATCCAGTTGGGGATGCAAAGGACTGCGCAGAGATGATCCATGAGTTTCTGCCGGTTGCACGTGTACGCTTAGGCTTAGATGGACTGAAGATTATCTCCTTCGGACCAAGACCTCAGAACTTCCTGGCATGTAATGCACCGATTCGTCAGCTCTACAACCTGAATGTAGAGATCGAAGAGGAGTCTGAACTTGACCTCTTCGAAGCATATGAGAAGCACTACTGCCCAGAGAAGTACGACATCCCTGCAGATGTATTAGAGAAGCAGAATGCACGTATCGCTGATACCAAGGCTGACATGATGAAGGAACTAGGTATCGAAGCAGCTACCATGACCGATGCACAGTCTGCAATGCTGGATAAGTTCGCTGCCTATGAAGTAACCCTTCTGGATTGGGTAGATGAGCATCTGGGATATCGTAAGTATGTGGCACTGACAACCAAGTGCTGGCCTGCATTCGAGGATATGTTCCGCTTCGTTCCTTGCTTTGTAAATAGCCGTCTCACAGGTAGAGGAATCCCTGTATCCTGCGAGGTTGATATCTATGGAACCCTGTCCGAGTACATTGGCTGGTGCGTATCACAGGAGCCAGTTACTCTCCTGGATATTAATAACTCTGTACCTAAGGATATGTTTGAGGAAGATATCAAGGGCAAGTTCAACTATGACTGGAAGCATACTGACACCTTCATGGGCTTCCACTGCGGTAATACCTGCTCCAGCCATCTGTCTAATCCACACATCGGCTATCAGAAGATTATGGCCAATACCCATCCAAAGGAATGGTGCGATGGAACAATGGAAGGAGATATCGCTCCAGGTCAGATTACCTTCTACCGTCTCCAGTCTACAGCAGATGCAGACTTAAGAGCATATGCGGCAGAGGGCGAGGTACTTCCTGTTGCAACCAGATCCTTCGGCTCCATTGGTGTATTTGCAATTCCAGAGATGGGACGTTTCTATCGTTACGAGCTGATCGAGAATCATTATCCACATCATGGTGCAGTTATGTTCGGACATTATGGCAAGTCTCTCTATGATGCACTGAAGTTCATTGGTGTCTGCCCAGAGAAGATTGGCTTCAATCATCCAGCAGGCAATCTCTATAAGACTGAGAATCCTTGGGGAACCATCTGAGGAAATATAGACCAAGCCTATGGTTCTCTGCCATGGGCTTGACCCTATAATCCATCGTGGGAAGGAGTTATAAATGAAAATATATGAAGTATCAGATCCAGAATTCAAGGCATATGGACGTGTGGTATCTGGATATGCAACCGAGAAAATGTCGATTATGGACGCCTTAGAGCAGAAGACTCCATGTCCAGAGGGGACAGAGTATGTGGCTGAGGATACTGCCATTCAGAGTCTCTTAGGTGCGCAGGTGATTGCACCATCTCTCTTCGGAGGACTACCAGTCCAGTTTGGCTGGTGCAATGGACATAATACTAAGCTGAACTGCCTAGAGTATCACCGCTCCTCAGAGTTCAATCTGGGGACCAATGACTTTATTCTGCTTTTAGCACTGGCATCTGATGTGGAGAATTGGCATGTGGATGTCAGCCGTGTGAAGGCTTTCCGTGTACCAGCAGGAGTAATGGTTGAAGTCTTTGCAACAGCACTTCACTATGCACCATGTCAGGCAAGTCTAGACAATGGCTTCCGTGTTCTGGTGGCTTTGCCAAAGGGAACCAATGTGGGAAATACACCAACCGATGGTCAGTCTCCAGAGGATGCACTTCTATGGGCTAGTAATAAGTGGCTGATTGCACATCCAGACAGTAATGAAGCTAAGGATGGTGCTTGGGTTGGTATCGATGGCGAGAATATTGATATCCGAGGTCTCTTGTCTTAATGAAACTATTTTTTACAACCAACAATCGTTAGAAACTGCTGCTTAGTAGTTTTTATACAACAAAACATCGTTAGAAACTGCTTCCTAGTAGTTTTTATACAAAACCCTTCTTAGAAAGTCCCTGAAACGATCCCCTATCGTTTTGGGGATTTTCTGTTGAGGAAATGGTAGAAGTGAGCGGGGAATGAGGGCTTGGTTTCTATTTGTATAATGTTCTAAAAATTCTATTAAATATTCTGGAAAAGTGGGGAGAATTCTGTACATTCTGCTATTAAAGTAATAAAATCAACTATGAAGTTCCATGATGGAATCTATTTGTTAAGGACTTAGAAAGGGGATATTCCCATGCAGGTAAAAGTCGGGAGAAGTAAGAATCAAAATATCATGGCGGCGTTAGACGAGGCCTTTGGAGGAGTGAACAATCCGAGTTTCCTATTGATTCAGGCTCCTTATGGAACACTGGAAACGATCGCCCAGTACCTGGCAAATCGTTTCCCAGGTGTGCAGAACCTGTGTACATCCGGTACTACTTATAACAATGAGAGCGCTTCGGATCAGGAATTAGATGTAGTCGCTTTCGGATCTGATGCTAAGGTTGCAGCAGGTGCATTGGAGGGACTATCTCTAGCCCCACTTAAGAATATTGATCAGTTGGACGGAGCGCTGAACTTCGTGCAGCCTGGTAAGGACGATACAGTATGTCTAGAATATTGTACCAATGATGAAGAGGTAACCATTACTTCTCTGAATGTTGCCTTAGAGAAGAGAGGTGTCCCACTGGTTGGTGGAACTGTATTTGGTGCACCGGAGGGACAGACCTCCTATGTCATGGTAAATGGCAGAATTTACTCTGATGCCTGTGGATTTGTTGTTATCAAGAATCTGTCAGGTAAGATTCGTACTTATTCTGAGAATATCTACCACCCAAGCGCTACTGCACCAAGCCATATTGCGACGAAGGTTAATCTGGCAAATAAGGAATTAATCTCTTTAGATGGCAGACCTGCAGCAGATGTCTACAGTGAGGATACAGGTCTCAGCAGATCTGAGATTATCGATAATGTGTTGAAGCAGCCACTGGGCCGAGTTGTAGGCGACAAGTGCTACATCTCATCCATGCATGACATGGGTGCCAATGGATCTCTTATCAACTACAAGAGAATCAATGAGAATGATACCATCAGTGTCCTGGAGTTAGGTGACTTTAGAAGTATCAACCAGGAGACTTTCCAGAGGATTAAAGGGGACTTTCCGAAGGCTTCCTTTATCTTCTCCGTAAATTGTATCTACCGTCATCTCCTTTTCACTAATGAAAATTACCTGAACGAATTCATCCGCGGATTGGGACAGATCGGACCACATGTTGGCTACGTGGGCGGCGGTGAGCAGTATGGTAAGCAACACGTTAATCAGACTATGGTCTGTGCAGTATTTGAGTAAAGGGGATTATTATGGGACTATTTGGTAAAAGTAAACCAGAAGAAAATGTGGTAGTAGAGCCTGTGGTACAGGGCAAATCGCTAGAGCAGAAACTCTATCCAATCAAAGAGGTTGGACGATTTGCAATCGAGCAGAAGGATAAGTTACAGGCAGAAGAGACAGTGACTATCGAAGGTATCGATAAGGTACAGAAGTCCTTCCAGGTTGTAGAGGATAAGTATCAGGGAATCTCTTCCGCAGTAGAGGACTTTAAGTCTCAATTTGATAATGTCCGTAGTGTAACTGAGCACTTGGATGAGATCATCGCAACACTGAAGTCTACAGCGGATGAGTCTCATGCAGGTATGGAGCAGGTAGATCAGAGTTCTAATTCAGTATCCCAGACCATCGATGAGATGCAGGGTGTCTTCGATGAGTTCCAGGCTAGCTTAGATGACATTAAGGAGAAGGTTACACAGATTAATAATGTGGCATCCCAGACCAATCTCCTTGCTTTGAATGCTTCCATTGAGGCTGCTCGTGCAGGTGAAGCAGGACGTGGATTCGCGGTAGTAGCTACACAGGTTAATGAACTCTCTCAGGAGATCAAGCGCATGGTCGTTGCAATCGATGAGAGTATGGCAGACCTGGAGGGTAAGAATCAGAATCTTAGAGATTCCCTGGGTAACACCAAGGGAGCAATCGACGAGTCTCATGCAAGCATCGAAGAGACACAGACCGTCATCGCATCCATTAAGGATGTAGCGAATAATGTAGCTAATGAGTCTGAGCAGATGACCACTGTATTCCAGAATTGTGATAACGCAATTGACTCCATTACAGGACATATCGAGGACTCTCAGCAGTATTTCGATACCGTATCTGAAGATATCGTTGATATTAAGACTAAGATTACCCAAAAGGGATTCATGTTTGAGGATATGAATAATGTTCTGACTCAAATTGAGCCTTTGGTACAGGATGCAATTCAGAATTCTTGATGAAGTAATAAAATTTTTCTGTTGACAAGAAAATTTGAGTAGATTATATTATGAAACATAAAGAGAGCAAAGACGTTCTTCTTGGACGTCTTTGCTCTCTTTTTTTGTTGTTTTACTAGAGAGGAGAAAGTTATGCAATTTGAAATGACTACAGTCATCTGGGTGCTAGTTGGTGCAGCTCTAGTCTATTTCATGCAGGCAGGATTCGCACTGTGTGAAGCAGGACTAACGAGAGCGAAGAATACCGGTAATATCCTGATGAAAAACCTAATGGACTTCTGTATTGGAACTCCGTGTTTCTGGCTAGTAGGATTCGGTCTTATGTTCAATGGAACAGGAGCCATCCTTGGTAAGTTCGATCCACTGATTCTTGGAACCTACACGGCAGATAATAGTGTGGTTCCACAGACCATGCCGCTATGGGCATATGTCATCTTTCAGACAGTATTCTGTGCTACAGCAGCAACAATCGTATCAGGCTCCATGGCTGAGCGAACGAATTTCAAAGCTTATTGTGTATACTCCGCAGTGATTTCTCTTGTGGTATATCCAGTATCTGGTCACTGGATCTGGGGCGGCGGATGGCTTGCTTCTATGGGATTCCATGACTTCGCTGGATCCACTTGTGTACATATGGTTGGTGGTTTGATTGCCTGCTTAGGTGCGAAGATGCTCGGACCTCGTATTGGTAAGTATGGTAAGGATGGTAAGGCAAGAGCTATCCCAGGACATAATCTAACAGCCATGGCACTTGGCGTATTTATCCTCTGGTTCTGCTGGTTCGGATTCAATGGTGCATCTACTGTGGCAATGAATAGTGATGATGCAGCTACCACAGCATCGCTGGTATTCATGAATACCAACCTAGCAACAGCAGTTGCTACTGTAACGGCAATGCTTTTTACCTGGTTTAGATATAAGAAGCCAGATGTATCCATGACATTTAACGCTGCCTTAGCTGGTCTGGTTGCTATCACAGCTCCTTGTGACTGTGTATCTCCAATCGGTGCATTCTTCATCGGCCTCATCGCAGGAACATTATGTGTTCTGTCTGTTGAGTTCTGGGATAATGTAGCAAAGGTAGATGATCCTGTTGGTGCTATCTCTGTACATATGGTTAATGGTATGTGGGGAACAATTGCTGTCGGTCTCTTCTCAACTGGAGCAGATGGAGTTGGTAAGGGACTCTTCTATGGCGGTGGATTCCACCAGCTAGGTGTTCAGGCCCTAGGCCTTGTAGCTGTAGCTACTTATGTACTAGTAGTGATGTTTGTAGCCTTTAAGATCATTGATAAGACCATTGGCCTTCGAGTTCCGGCCTATATTGAGATCGAGGGATTAGATATCCATGAGCATGGCCTTCAGAGTGCTTACTCAGGCTTCTCTATTACCGATGTTACAGATATCGGCTTAGATCCAAATGAGAATACAGATTTGGGCGAGGACGATTATGAGACCGCTAGTGAGGCAGCAAAGGATGCAGCAGTGAAGGTATATGGTTCCCAGGAGATGCCAAGTGTGGAGGTCAATGATGCAGGAGAGACTACAGGTATCACAATGCCTGTGGCATATGCCAAGGATGAGGGCTCCGCAATCCATAAGGTTACCATTATCAGCCGTCTGGATCACTTCGATAAGCTGAAGAAGGCACTAAATGAACTTGGTGTTAGTGGTATGACCATGACGCAGGTTATGGGATGTGGTATCCAGAAGGGTTCCCAGGAGCGTTATCGTGGTGCAATCGTTGACTCGACTCTGATTCCAAAGGTAAAGCTAGAGGTTATCGTGGGTAAGATCCCAGTAGATGATGTTATCGAAACAGCAAAGAAGGCACTCTACACAGGACACATTGGTGACGGCAAGATCTTTGTCTATAACGTACATCGTGTAGTGAAAGTCCGTACAGGAGAGGAAGGAATCGCAGCTCTCCAGGATGTGGAGTAAGAGTTAGGAATTATGATTTTATAGATCTATAGATATTTTTGCGGGCTCGTCAATAAGATGGGCCTGCTTTTTTTCATGTCCATTTTCATGGAATAGGAGTATGATTGAGTTAGCTTCGAAAATATAAACCAACTTCAAAAGTAGGAGGAAGATACATGCCGCATAAGATCGTAATTCTAGATGGATATGCAGAAAACCCCGGAGACCTGTCCTGGGATGGTATTAAGGTACAGGGAGAAACCACAATCTATGACAGAACTGCACCGGAAGATGTCATCAGCCGTATTGGAGATGCAGACTGTATCTTCACGAATAAGGTGCAGATCACCAAGGAAATCATGGATGCATGTCCTGCTGTTAGATACATTGGAGAATTAGCAACTGGCTTTAATAATATCGATGTGGCAGCAGCCAAGGAAAGAGGCATCACAGTTACCAATATTCCAAGCTATGCTACAGAGACTGTGGTTCAGTTTACCTTTGGATTGATCTTTGAATTATGCTTTCAGATTGGCGCTCATAATCAGTCCGTACATGATGGGGACTGGCAGAACTGTAAGGACTTCACCTATACCAAGTATCCGATGACAGAACTTACAGGTAAGACCATTGGTATTGTTGGCATGGGACGAATTGGCATGGGAGTAGCAAAGGTTGCCAATGCATTAGGCATGAGGGTGTTAGCTCATTCCGGTCATGTAAAACTAGAACTGGAAGGAAGTCTCTGCCACTTTGTTTCCTTTGAGGAATTACTAGAGCAGTCGGATGTGGTATCTATTCACTGCCCACAGACACCGACCAATGGCGGTATGATGAATAGAGAAGCCTTCTCCCACATGAAGGATGGGGCTATCTTTATCAATACAGGTCGTGGTGGACTGGTTGTGGAAAAGGATCTGAAGGAAGCCCTGGACAGTGGAAAACTGTCTGGCGCAGCGGTAGATGTGGTGTCCAAGGAACCAATCGAAGCAGAGAATCCGCTTCTCACAGCAAAGAACCTAATTATTACGCCACACATCGCCTGGGAAACGAAGGAAGCCAGACAGCGTCTCATGGATGTGGCAGTTCAAAACCTGGCATCATACTTGAAGGGTCAGCCAGTGAATGTGGTAAGTTGAAGAAAGAGCTCTTCCAATTTGGGAGAGCTCTTTTGGTATATTTGCCAAGGAAAATATTTCCCGCAGGAAATTGCGCCTTATATTCTTGCAGCTTACTCCAGCTCAAACGCACCAGTATAGAGCTGATAGTAGACACCCTTCTCCTTAATCAGGTCATCGTGAGTACCACGCTCGATGATGTGACCATGGTCTAGAACCATGATGGCATCGGAGTTACGAACAGTGGATAGGCGGTGAGCGATTACGAATACAGTTCTACCCTTCATCAGGTTATCCATACCCTGCTGAACCAGAGCCTCAGTACGAGTATCGATGGAGGATGTTGCCTCATCAAGGATCATGGCAGGAGGATCTGCTACTGCAGCTCTTGCAATAGAGATGAGCTGTCTCTGACCCTGGGATAATTCGGAACCATTGTCAGTCAGCATGGTGTCATAACCATCTGGGAGACGGGTGATGAAATTATCTGCATTGGCAAGCTTTGCAGCAGCAATACAGTCTTCGTCGGTAGCGTCTAAGCGACCATAGCGGATATTATCCATAACGGTTCCAGTGAAGAGATTTACATCCTGGAGAACTACGCCCAGAGAACGACGAAGGTCAGGTTTCTTAATCTTATTGATATTAATGCCGTCGTAACGAATCTTACCCTCTGGGATGTCGTAGAAGCGGTTAATCAGGTTGGTAATCGTTGTCTTACCTGCACCTGTTGCTCCAACGAAGGCAATCTTCTGACCAGGTTTCGCATAGAGACTGATATCATAGAGAATCTGCTTCTCTGGAGTATAACCAAAGTCTACATGTTCCATCTGGATATCACCCTTTAACTCAGTGTAAGTGGTACTTCCATCGGCTTCGTGGAAGTGCTTCCAAGCCCAGATACGGGTCTTCTCGTCAGATTCCACCAGGTTACCATCGGCATCCTTCTTCGCATTCACCAGGGTGACATAACCCTCATCTTCTTCTGGTTCCTGATCCATCAGTTCGAATACTCGACCAGCACCAGCCATTGCCATGGCAATAAGAGGTACCTGCATAGAAATCTGCCCGATGGTCTGTGACAGCTGTCGGGATGCACCTAAGAAGGAGATGATAATGCCGGCGGTCATCAGGCCGATTCCGCTAAGCCCGACATTTGTCCCATGAGCGAATACCATAATAGCACCAACAAAGGAGATAACCACATACATCAGGTTACCAATATTGGCAACGATTGGCATCAGTACATTACCTGCGCGGTTTGCTTCATTACTATCGTGGAAGAGATTCTCATTGATCCAGTCGAAGGAAGCCTTGGTCTCATTCTCATGAACGAATACCTTTACAACCTTAGTACCTTCCATCATCTCTTCTACGAAGCCCTCTTCCTGGGCCAGAGTCTTCTGCTGCTTCATCATGTACTTGGCAGAATGTGTAGAGTACTTCTTAGATACGAAGAGGATCATATAGATGAAGAATGCTGCAATCAGTGATAACCAAAAGCTGAAGGACAGCATCATGATAATGATTGCAAGGATGGTCAGCATGGACTGGAGAATCATTGGAGCACTCTGTCCGATGAACTGACGAATAGCGTCGGTATCATTGGTATAAGTGGACATGATATCACCATGTGCATGGGTATCAAAGTATTTAATTGGAAGTGTCTCCATCTTGTTATACATGTCATCACGGAGACTCTTCAGAGTTCCCTGTGTGACGGTAGCCATAATACGGCTATAGATGAAGGATGCAATGACACCGATGGCATATACTGTAGCCATGATAGAGATATAGGTGATTAATTGGCCCCATACCTTACCCATGCCATACTTTAATCCAGGAGTGATACAGTTATCGATGATCTGCTTTAAGAATACAGATGCAACAGTTGATGCAACACCTGAGAGCACGATACAGATGATAACAACAATCATCTGAGGCTTATAGTGATTGAAAATATAACCCAAGAGTCTCTTTCCGGTGCCCTTTTTTATCATGGGCATTTTGCTCTTATTCTGTTCCATGGTTTAGGCCTCCTTTCCCTTGGTCTGATCGTCAAAGATTTCCTTATAGATACCACCCTCTGCAATCAGCTTATCGTGGTTACCCTGCTCTACAATCTGTCCCTTATCTAAGACAATGATTTGATCACAGTCCTGAACAGAAGAGATACGCTGTGCGATGATGATACGTGTAGTATCAGGGATCTCCTGCTGGAAAGCCCGACGAATCAGGGCATCTGTCTTAGTATCAACAGCTGACGTGGAGTCATCCAGGATAAGAATCTTAGGATGCTTCAGGATGGCACGAGCGATACAGAGACGCTGCTTCTGTCCACCAGAGACATTCGCGCCACCACGCTCGATGTAGGTGTCATACTTATCTGGGAACTGCTGGATAAATTCATCAGCCTGAGCCAGTTCACAAGCACGCTTGATCTCTTCGTCTGTTGCATCGGACTTACCCCAACGCATATTTTCCTTAATGGTTCCAGAGAAGAGGACATTCTTCTGCAGGACAACAGCTACATTATTACGAAGAGTATCTAAGTCATAGTCCCGGACGTCTACGCCAGCCACCTTAACAGAACCAGAGGATACGTCGTAGAGACGAGAGATCAGCTGGATCATTGTGGTCTTAGAGGAACCTGTACCACCGATGATACCAAGAGTAGAACCAGATGGGATCTCTAAGTTGATATTGGATAGTGCTTCACGCTTAGCCTTCTCAGAGTAACGGAAGGACACATTCTCAAAGGAGACAGAACCATTCTCCACATCCTTCTTACCATTCTCAGGGCTGGTAAGAGTACTCTTATACTCCAGTACCTCAGCAATACGATGTGCGGACTCTTCGGAGATGATTACCAGGACGAAGACCATGGATGCCATCATCATAGAAGACAGAATCTGTACACCATAAGTAATAAGAGAAGAAAGCTCACCGGTGGTAAGAGCAGAGCCATGAGTATTGATAATAATCTGGGCTCCAAGGAAAGCAACTAAAAGGATTGCTAAGAAGATAGAGAACATCATCACTGGGTTATTTACAGCAAGAACCTTCTCTACGAATACGAAGTCATGGTAGATCTCATCAGACTTCTCCTGGAACTTCTTCTTCTCATGGTCCTCACGAACGAAGGACTTCACTACACGAACACCGTTGATATTTTCCTGAACGGTGTCGTTCATAGCGTCGTACTTGTGGAAGATCTTTACAAAAATTGGATGAACATACTTTGCAATACCAAATAGAACCGCTGCCAAGAATGGCAGGATTGCTAAGAAGATGAGAGACATCTTGGCATTGATAGAGATGGTCATCACGATAGAGAAGATAATCATGAAAGGTGCACGAATCAGAGCACGGATAATCATGGAGTAGGCCGTCTGTACATTGGTTACATCAGTGGTCATACGAGTAACCAGAGAAGAGGTAGAGAACTTATCTACATCTGCGAAAGAAAGGCTCTGGATATTATAGAACATGTCCTTTCTTAAGTTTTTAGCAAAACCGGTAGCACCCTTAGCTGCCTGAATCGCTGCTAAACGACCGCAGAAGAGAGAGGCCATAGACAGAACAATCAGGATAAATCCGTCCTGAAGGATTGGTGCCATGGAACTACCATTCATATGGTCAATCATATTCGCCATAACAAGTGGGATGATACATTCGAAGACAACTTCTAAGGCAACAAAAAGTGGCGATAGAAGTGAAGGCTTCTTGTACTCCCGGATGCTTTTCGAAAGAGTTCTTATCATTTTGAATTGCTTCCTTTCTAATGAATAATGGGTTACATATTTTTAATGAATTAGTATTTACGAATATATTCACTTACTTATTTTATATAAAAGTTGAGAAGGTTTACCTTGTTTCCTTACATGAATCTTCATTTAAGGGTAAGGCAAAGATATTATCTCGAATCTGAGACAGCATGCGCTCCAGTTCTGAGACGTCTTGGTCTGATAAATGAGCTAGCAGCAATGCTTCGAATTTTTTACGACTAGATTGGACATAGGCCCGATGTTCCAGGGCCTTATCTGTGGACTCGATAATCTTATTTCTGTGATCTGTATCACAAGTGTGAGTAGTAACGAAGCCATTTTTCTCCAGACGAGACACCAGTCCGACAATGGTTGGGTGAGAGACCTGCATGGCCTTCTCGATCTCTCTCTGAGACATCTGTCCATCATTTTCATACAGTAGGCGTAATACGCCGGCCTGTGAAAAGGTCAGATTCCATTCCTTTAGAGAGAGGTCAAACTGATGGCGTGTCCGATCATTAATCAGCTTCAGATACTCGAAAACCTTGGTTCTTTCCATGGTTCCTCCATCTATTATTATAATCTGTAGCGTACTACAGAAAACTTGTAGCGTGTTACATTTTAGCACTTATTCTTTAGAAATATAAGGCTTAATTTCATATTTAAGAGAATCTTCACAAACTTTTAGATCGCTGGTGATAAAACATAAGGATACTATGGGTAAAAATATAGATCGTCCCAATAAAAAGCATGGTCTATATTTCAAAGAATGGAATCAAATGAAGTTGGAAATTATGCAAGAATTACCAAATTAGATTGGAAACGTGCCCGTATTTTTCATGGAAAATAAAAACAAATCCGTGTATAATGACATTTGGATTGTAAAATAATAAGTATTGGATGATATCGGAGGCAACACAAATGATCGAATGGAAAAATCTCGATACATTAGCTTCTTATAAGGAATTGACCCAGTTACCAAAGGTTGATTTGACAGAAGCAATGAGTGGCGCAAATGGTGCGGCTCGTGTACAGAACTATAGTGTGAAGGCTGCAGAGGGATTCACTTATAACTATGCAGCAAAGGCTGTAAATGATGATATCCTTGCTTCTCTTAAGAAGCTGGCTGAGGAAGCACAGCTTGCAGAGAAGTTCGAGGAATTATATAACGGTGCGGTTGTTAATACGGGCGAGAATCGTCTGGTTCTCCACCATATGACACGTGGCCAGCTGGGCCAGGCTGTTATAGCTGATGGCGTTGACAAGCGTACATTCTATGTAGAGCAGCAGAATCGTATCGCTGACTTTGCGAATAAGGTTCATGCTGGTGAGATCGCAAATGCCAAGGGTGAGAAGTTCACAACTGTAGTTCAGATCGGTATCGGTGGTTCTGACCTGGGCCCTCGTGCGATGTATATGGCACTTGAGAATTGGGCTAAGAAGATGGGCACATTCAAGATGGAAGCAAAGTTCATCTCCAATGTAGATCCTGATGATGCATCTAGCGTACTGAACTCTATCGATGTGGCACACTCCCTGTTCGTACTGGTATCTAAGTCTGGTACTACACTTGAGACTCTGACCAACCAGGCATTCGTAATGGATGCACTGAAGAAGGAAGGCTTAGATCCTGCAAAGCATATGATCGCAGTTACATCTGAGACCTCTCCAATCGCACACAGCGATGACTTCCTAGATGCATTCTTCATGGATGACTATATCGGTGGACGCTACTCCTCCACATCTGCAGTTGGTGGCGCAGTTCTGTCACTGGCATTCGGACCAGAAGTATTCGCAGCATTCCTTGAGGGCGCAGCAGAGTCCGACAAGCTGGCAACAGAGAAGGATCCAATGAAGAACGCAGCTATGCTGGACGCTCTGATTGGTGTATACGAGAGAAATGTAATGGGTTATCCTACTACAGCAGTTCTGCCATACAGCCAGGCACTGATCCGCTTCCCTGCACATCTGCAGCAGCTGGATATGGAGTCGAATGGTAAGTCTGTTAACCGTTTCGGTGAGGAACTCGACTATGTAACTGGACCAACCATCTTCGGTGAGCCAGGAACCAATGGTCAGCACTCCTTCTATCAGCTCCTTCACCAGGGAACTAATATCACACCATTGCAGTTCGTAGGCTTCAAGAAGTCTCAGATTGGCAATGATGTAGAGATTCAGGGCAGTACCAGCCAGCAGAAGCTCTGTGCGAATGTAGCAGCACAGATCGTAGCTTTCGCTTGTGGTAAGAAGGACGAGAATAAGAATAAGAACTTCAAAGGAAATCGTCCATCCTCTATCCTGATCGGTGAGGAAGTTAATCCTAAGACTGTAGGAGCACTTCTTGCACACTTCGAGAATAAGGTTATGTTCCAGGGATTCCTGTGGAATGTTAACTCCTTCGACCAGGAAGGTGTTCAGCTGGGTAAGACTCTGGCTAAGAAGGTTCTCGCAGGCGAGACCGAAGGCGCTCTGACAGAGTATGCGAAGCTTCTTGAGATCTAATTCATAATAAAAAATAAACCGAGCTACGGATGGGATGCAGATAAGCATCCCAATCAGCAGTCGGTATAAAGAAAATCCCCGGTGGACGGGCTGCTAGGATGCAGGCCGTCCGCCGGGGATTCTTGGGTTATGGGAAAATTACTCTTCAGAGAAAGTGAAGACGTCCTTATAGTCTTCCTTAAACACGTCAAATACAGCGGTCAGAACTTCGTCATCCTCAACACTGTAGATCATGCCTTCCTCTGGGCCATCTGTAATGTACTCGACAATAACTACATGTCCGCCAAGAGTTGCAATTTCATCCTCTGGAACTAAGACGATGTAAGTTTTGTTCTTATAAAACACTTCCTCTAAATAGTGATACTCTACATCGTTCCCCTCTTCGTCATGGAGGACGATGATATTATCCTTGTAAGATTCATTATTAGCCATGATTCACTCCCAATTTGTTCTATATGCCTAGATATGAGAAATAGGAAGGATTCATCCCCAATCTAGAAATCGGTTTACATTTCTGTCTACTATTGTAACGAAATAGAGGAGAAGTTGGAAGAGGGGACAAATGTATAAAAGGGGGGATGTTTAGAAAAACTTAAGAATTGAAAATGTGAGAATTATACCGCGGCTGTAGTCTGATTATGTATAATTAATAGAATAGAAGTTAGGACTATGACTTACGGATCAATAGATGATTGCTAATTATACATATTCACTAGGCAGGAGGATATGCATGAAGAGAGTATATACATGTTTTTGTACGGATGTGATTCATGAAGGGCATCTCAATATTATTAAGGAAGCGCAAAAACTGGGAGAAGTAACGGTAGGAGTACTGACCGATACAGAGATGATTAAGTATAATCGTTTCCCTCTCAAGTCAACCGAAGAGCGTGTTGAGTTATGCAGACAGATACCTGGTGTCTCTAATGTGATCATTCAAAGCCAGATTATGTATGACGATGTTGTTAAAGAATTGCATCCAGATTACATCATTCACGGAAATAATTGGGATGATGAGGCGATGCTGGCTATTAAAGAGAATATTGAAGGGCTACTAGATCAGTATGGTGGAGAACTGGTTGAAGTCCCATACACATATAATGAAAAAGTAGCGAAACTAGATAAACAGATGCGTGAAAAACTTGCTATGCCTGAACATAGAAGAGGAAGACTTCGTAAGCTATTGAATCTTGGTGTGACTGTTAAAACTTGTGAGGTTCATTCTGGATTAACAGGATTAATTGCAGAGAAGACAATTGTGGCAGATGGGGCAGAGATCAACCAGTTCGATGCCATGTGGATTAGTTCTCTATGTGATAGTACAGATAAGGGGAAGCCAGATATCGAGCTTGTCGATATGACTAGCCGTTTCAGAACGATTGAAGATGTCACTGAAGTAACGACAAAGCCTATTATCTTTGATGGTGATACTGGTGGAATGACGGAGCACTTCGTATACACGGTGCGTTCATTAGAGCGTCTAGGCGTATCAGCCGTTATTATTGAAGATAAGACTGGCCTAAAAAAGAATAGTTTATTCGGTACAGAAGTTGAGCAAACCCAGGATTCAGTTGAAAATTTTAGTGCGAAAATTGCTGCCGGTAAAAGAGCTCAGTTATCAGATGATTTTATGATTATTGCTCGTATTGAATCACTTATTCTTGGGAAAGGAATGGACGATGCTTTAACCAGAGCTTTTGCATTCCGAGATGCGGGTGCAGATGGAATTATGATTCATAGCAGAAAGAAAGACCCTGCTGAAATTCTGGAGTTCTGCGATAAGTTTAGAGAGGTGGATAAAACAACACCAATTGTAGTTGTGCCAACTTCCTTTAATGTAATAACAGAAGCAGAGTTAGCAGAACATGGTGTAAATATAGTTATCTATGCAAATCAGCTTATGAGAGCTGCTTTCCCGGCGATGGAAGGTGCAGCAAAGAGTATATTGAAGCACCATAGAGCAAAGGAAATTGATAGTGAATTAATGCCCATTAAAAACATTATCACATTAATTGATGAAATCTAATGGAGGAAAGGTTGTGGAGATTAAGAGAAATATATTATTGAACCCTGGCCCATCAACAACAACTGACACCGTAAAAATGGCACAGGTGGTACCAGACATCTGCCCAAGAGAAAAGGAATTTGTCGGAATTATGAAGCCAATGAGGGATGATCTAGTGCGGATAGTACACGGCAAACTAGATGATTACACATCGGTACTGTTTTGTGGATCGGGAACTATTTGCATCGATGTGGCTCTTAATTCTCTATTAGATGAAGGAAAGACAGCATTAATTGTCAATAATGGTTCATATTCAGAAAGAGCTGTAGAAGTCTGCAATTATTATGGTCTACCGCTTGTAGAAGTGAAGCAACCAATAACTGAAAGACCAAATCTGGAAAGTATAGAAGATGCACTAATAGCGAATCCTGATGTGGGATATGTATATATTACATATCATGAGACAGGAACAGGACTTCTAAACCCAGTCCGTGAAGTGGGAGCACTTGCCCATAAGTATGGGGCGTTTCTTATTACAGATACAACCTCTGCATATGCAATGATTCCGATTAACGTCTATGACGATAACATTGATTTTTGTATGGCTTCTGCGCAAAAAGGTATTCAGGGAATGACTGGATTATCCTACATCATTGGAAGAAAGGATATTATTGAGCAGTCAAAGGATTTTCCTAAGAGATCATACTATTGCAATTTATACATGCAATATGAATTCTTTGAGAAAACAGGAGAGATGCATTTTACCCCACCAGTGCAGACAATTTATGCTGCAAAGCAAGCACTTATTGAATATTTTGAAGAGGGGGAACAAGCAAAATGGGCGCGTCATCAAAGAGTGATGAATGCAATTCGAGATGGAATAGATCGATTGGGATTTAAAGAGGCATTAAGTAGAGAGGTACAGTCGGGTCTGGTGGCTGCTGTGAATTATCCAGATGACAAGAACTGGAATTTTGATAAAATACATGATTACTGTTATGAAAGAGGCTATACCATTTATCCTGGAAAAATGCAGAACAAGGGCACCTTTAGGCTATGTGCACTGGGACAAATTGATGAGGATGATATCGTAAGATTTTGGGGAGTATTTGAGCAGGCACTAGTTGAAACTGGTGTATCCATTCCGGTGAAGTATGATGAATGATAAAAATGAAATTGCGGTCTTAATGGCTGCAGGAATGGGCACAAGAATGCGCCCACTTACTGAGAAGGTACCGAAGCCTCTGGTTAAGGTGCATGGCACACCAATGATAGAGACGGTGATTCGCGGTCTGCATCAAAGGGGTATTAAGAAAATCTACATTGTCACAGGATACTTGAGAAGTCACTTTGAAGATATAGCTTCGAAATATGATGATATTGTTCTTGTAGAAAATAAGGAATATGAAACAATTAACAATATTTCCTCAATACATGCTGTGCTGCCCTACATTGGGGATGAGGATTGCTTTATCTGTGAAGCAGATCTATTCGTATCAGATGAGAATATTTTTTGTTGTGACTTAAAGCAATCCTGTTATTTTGGAAAAATGGTAGAAGGCTATTCTGATGATTGGGTATTTGATCAAGATGAATCCGGTCGGATTATTAGAGTGGGTAAACACGGAAAGGATCAATATAATATGTGTGGAATCGCGTATTTTCAAAAAGAGGATATGCACACACTAGCTGACGCAATTGTGGAAGCGTATGAAGGATCTGGATTCGAGGATTTTTTCTGGGATGACATTGTGAATCAGCAATTAGATAAAATAAACCTTACAGTCCATCCAGTTGATGAAAAACAAATCGTTGAAATCGATTCTGTAGCTGAATTAGAAGCTGTAGATCCAGAATATAGGAAATACAACTAACTAAAAAAGAGGAGAAATATACATTAATGAAGGTTGAAACTTTTGTACAGGCTTTGAATGCGGATTTTTATACAGGTGTTCCAGATTCATTGTTAAAACCACTATGCAATTATTTGATGCATACATATGGAATTGATCCGAAGCACCATGTAATTGCGGCCAATGAAGGAAACTGTACAGCACTCGCTGCTGGTTATCATATGGCAACTGGAAAAGTTCCAGTAGTGTATATGCAGAATAGTGGCGAAGGGAATATTATTAATCCAGTTGCATCACTTCTAAACAATAAGGTGTATGCGATACCAATGATATTTATTGTTGGATGGAGAGGTGAGCCAGGAGTTCATGATGAACCACAACATATATATCAAGGCGAAGTGACAAGAATCCTACTTGATGATATGGGCATAGAGAATGTTGTAATCAGCAGTGATACAAGGGAAGATGAATTGTTAGAAATAATGAGAAGCTTCCGCGAATTGCTTTGGGAAGGCAAGGATGTAGCCTTTGTAATCCGAAAAGGTGCATTGACCTATGATCAAAAGGTGACTTATGCAAATGAATATCGTATGAAACGGGAAGAAATCATTCAGCATATTGTAGAGGTGACAGGTGAGGATCCAATTGTATCTACTACTGGAAAAGCTAGCCGTGAACTGTTTGAAACACGTGAAGCAAAGGGACAGAGCCATAAGTATGATTTTCTAACCGTTGGTTCTATGGGACATGCTAGTTCCATTGCATTAGGTATAGTATCTCAAAAGCCTGATCAGAAACTATGGTGTATAGATGGAGATGGTGCTGCACTAATGCATCTAGGCGCGATGGCAGTTATCGGAGCGAATAAGCCTAAGAATCTAGTTCATATATTAATAAATAATAATGCACATGAGACAGTAGGCGGTCTTCCGACGGTGTCAGCAAGCACAGATATGGTTGAATTGGCAAGGGCTTGTGGATATCCATTTGCTGTGAGTGTCGACAGTTTTCAGGAACTTGATAAGGAACTAAGGTCTGCTAAGGAGAGAGATGAACTTAGTTTTATAGAAGTAAAATGTTCCATTGGCGCAAGAGAGAATCTTGGAAGACCAACGACAACAGCATTAGAGAATAAAATGAACTTCATGGAATACTTAAGCGTAAAGTAAATACTTTTATGAAAAATAAAGCAGATTAAGTGTGAGGTCGAGAGTGATACCAATTACAATTATTGTTCCAGTTCATAACTCAGAGAAGTATGTTGGACAGGCATTAGAAACAATTGAAAAACAAAGTATCGGGATGGAGAACTTGCAGGTAATAATTGTGGATGATTGCTCTTCGGATCGCTCTCTATCCATATTACAGGAGTTCGAACAGAGATATCCAGATCAAGTGGTACTAATTCCTCTTAAAGAGAATGTCAAGCAAGGAGCGGCTAGAAATATTGCGCTTCAATATGCTACTGGGGAATATGTCATGTTTTTGGATTCAGATGACATGCTAGATAGAAATGCCTGTGAGAAATTATATGTATTTGCAAAGCACAATGACTTAGACATTGTAAAGTTCCAGCACTACAACTTTATTGATGGAGATGAGATCGTATTAGCACAAGAGATCGCTCCTCCCCATGTATTTGACTGCCGCAATCTAGAAATGAAAAAACAGATTCTGATAAAGCAATTTTTGGAATATGGGCATTGGGATAAGTTTTATAAGAATTCACTAATATATGAAGTGGGGGCACATTTTAAAGAAGGAATTACTATATATGAGGAACCGCAGTTTACTTACCCATTAGAACTGGCAATGGGCCGGTGCGGTGTCATGCTTGATCAGTTGTACTACTATAGACATCACAGCGCAAGTAGTACTGGTGGAGAAAATCTGACACCAGTCATAGAGCATGCAAAGGCACAACTTGATTTATTAGAATTTGTAAAACAGATGCCGGAATACTCTTTCTTAAAGGCAGAAATTAATGTTTACTTCTATATGACCTTTTTTATTGAAACAATGATGTTCTCTGCAGAAAGTAAAGTATCCAGTAGAAAATTGAATAGGGAAGAATTTCGATGGATGCAAAAAATAGTATTAAAAGAAATTAAAACAATTGATGAAAATGAATATATACACAGTAATTGGTACTTTACGTTGTTGTATGAGTTGTGTTCAAATGTGAAGGATTTGGATGAAAATGAATTAGATGCTCTGTTTTCTTTGGTGGAGGAATTAAATAATTGTATCCAAGAGAATAATAGCCAAGAACAAAAAACCAGGGAAATTCTGTATTCAATACGTTCGATAATTGCTAAAAATAATAATCTGAAAAGGCTGGATATTCTGGTCCCCTATGGTGGACATGGTGGTGTAGAAAGCCTGGTAAATAAAACCGCCTTATATCTGTTAGAAAAAGGGGTCCATGTAAGGGTAGTTCAACTCGTCTGGAGTGGAGAAAACTGGACGGATGATAGACTGGATTTCTATGTGTTGAAAGACGAGAAGGTAGAAAGTGTGAACGAGTTTGAAGAACTATATTCATCTTTTGTTGGTCGTACATATACACCGGATATAGTATTGGCAACAGCCTGGCCATATCTTGCTAAAGTAGCTCGATATGGCATTGAACAGAATTCGGATAAAAAATGTAAGGTCGTCTCGTGGCTACATTCACCGATTGACGTCCTAACAAAGTTTGGCACAGGGACATTAAGTGACCTAAGGAATGCTGATCGAGTTTTCGTCCTAACGAAATACGAAGTAGATAAAATAAATACTGCTTTAGAATCAGAATTGGCAATAAAAGTATGGAATCCAGTTTGTATGGAATCGCAAGAAATCTCTGGCCTTAAACAAAAAAGGAAGAGTTTAATAAACCTTGTCTTTGTTGGCCGATTGTCAGAGGAAAAAGGAGTGGAGTATATTCTTCAATCTCTAGCAAAAGTGAAAGGCGAATGGATACTACATCTATTTGGTAATGGAGAAGCAGAGTATGAAAATAAGCTTCATAATTTGGCAATAAAGTTAGGAATAGAACAAAGACTCGTATGGCATGGATGGGTAGAGAATCCTTGGAATCAAATGAAATGTGAAGATATGGACTTCTCAATTATCGCTTCAGACTATGAGGGCTTTTCTCTTGCAGCTGTGGAATCATTAAGTAAAGGAATTCCTTTGTTATCGACTAGAGTGGGAATCGTTCCAGAATTGATTGAAGAATATGGTGTTGGATATTTGTTTGATAAAGATTGTGAAAATGGATTATCGGATTTGATTGACAAAATAATGTCTGGAGCACTTGAAATTCCAACGCCTGAAAATTGTAGGAAGTCTATTGTCAATTACGACGAACCGAGAGCAATGCAGGACTTTTTTGATAAGCTTTTATTTGTACTTAGTAACTAGTCAGAGGGAAAAATATGGACGAAGAGACACGATATATTAAATTGGTGGAAGAATTAATAGACGGTGCAGATGCTGGAGATTTTAACGATGCGTCTAACATCCCGGCTAAATATAAGTATGAACACCTACAGGCTTTGTTTATGCTGCATAAGGTTCTTGACGGTGGAGAGGATTTATATAAAAGCTTTTACCATATTGCTATAAAGTGCGGTGAGAACCATGTGAAGGAGAAGTCGAGAAAAGGCGAGATAATTCAAGTTGCGTTCTTAACATACTCAGCGGCACAATGGCCGGCGAAAAGTTTGTACAGTGATTTGAAAAAAGATTCAAGATTTCATCCGTATGTAATCCTGTCACCTCTTGTGGATCGCGATGAAGAGAGTATGAAAAATACATATTATGAATCTCTAGAGTGGTTTCAAGAGAGCGGTTATGAGGTGAAAGAAGGTCTAGGGAATCCTATCCCTTCGTTTGAACAATTAGGAGGTGTACCAGATATATTAGTACACTTATCATCTTGGTATACATCGCTTCCTAGAGAACTGCAGTTTTTGCAACTACCTTGGCAATGTTTACATGCATATATTCCGTATTGCATGAATACAGTTGATAATGTAGATCATTCTTTCTCCTTGAACGGGGTATATGATAGTGATCTTGTAAACCTAATGTGGAGGGTATTTGAGGATACTGAGATCAATATTAATGAGTATAAAAAATATGAAACTTTAAGAGGAGAAAACCTGGTACAATCAGGCTATTTAAAGATGGACGAATTGATGAATCGTCCAGAATATTCCTCTAATCAAATTGAGGAGTTATGGAAACTTCCCAAAGGGAAAAATGCTTCAGAAGTTAAAAAAATTATAATTGCACCACACTATTCTGTATTTAATGAAGGGCCGATTGTATCTTCTACATTTCGTGAGAATGCTTATTTCTGGTTATATTTAATTGAAAAATATCAAAATAAAGCAAGTTTTCTATTTAAACCGCATCCCAATTTGCGGGCTGCATGTGTGGGAAATGGGGTATTCAAAAGTTATGATGAGTATGATGATTACATTAGTAAATGGAACAGTTATACGAATGCAAAAGCCATTAGCGAGTCAAGTTATATAGATTATTTTAATACTTCAGATGCAATGATTATGGATTCGGGCTCATTCCTAGGAGAATACATATATACGCAGAAACCCTTGTTGTACCTTACTAGACCAGAGCAAGCGCATACAGCGATGGGGAAAGTCCTAGTGGATGCGTATTATAAAACAGCAGGAAAAAACTATTCTGAAATAGATCGGTTTATTTCCGATGTCGTTATTAATGGGCAGGATGATATGAAAGAAAAAAGGGAAGCCGTATTTGATAAATACTTTAATTATGTGGAATTAAACAAGTTATATGCACATGAAGTTATTTATCAAGAGTTTCTGCAAGTAATTAGCTGATCGGTAGAGATGGTATTAGATTATAGGAGGGGCATATGCATTTTTCAGAAGAATTTTTTCGCCCTGAAGTACGGGATGGCTTTTTCGTAAATGGAACAATGAAGAGAGCCTGGGCAGCCCAACTTGAGGTGCTTAAGGTGATATCAGATATTTGCGCAAAATATGATATTCCATGGTTTGCTGAAGCTGGGACACTTTTAGGAGCTGTTCGTCATAAAGGCTTCATCCCCTGGGATGATGATATGGATATTAGCATGCTGCGAGAGGACTATAACCGGTTTCAGAAGATAATAGAAAGAGAACTGCCTCAAGGATATAGGCTACTAACATATAAAAATAGAAAAAAATCGATGAAATTCTGGGATGTATTTATCAGAGTGGTAAATACAGATATAATACGATTTGATGAAGAATTTCTGAAAGAATTTCATCAATTTCCTTATCCTGCAGGAGTTGATATTTTTCCTCTAGAGTATGTTCCAAGAGATCCAGAGCAAGAAAAGGAGTGGTTGGCTTTATCTACAATTACGAGAGCGGCTGTTCTGAGAGGAGAAAAGATGGACGATCCCAATGATGAAGAGTCTGTTCGTTTGCTTCAGGTCCTCGAAAATGCCACAGGGCACCATTTCCACAATCAGTCATCTCTGCAAGAGCAGATTTATTATCTGAATGAGGCAATCAATAGTATCTATCATAGTGATGAAGCAGATGAATTAATCTGTCCGCCATACTTTATCCAAAAGGGTAATTATAGATTTAAGAAGAGCTGGTTTGAGAAAGTTAAGCTGCTGTCATTTGAACATCTAATGATTCCTGTACCATATGAATATGAGGAGGTGTTAAAAGCTGAATTTGGAGAGCAGTATATGGTGCCACTTAGAGTGGCTGAATATCATGAATATCCATACTTCGAGAATCTTGAAGAATTAGTTGTTGAACAAAAAGGCGATATTTTTAACCTGCACTTTGATGAAAATCTAATCAAGGAATTGTCTTGTAGGAAATCTAATCAGGAGCAGACGAAAGGCTTTATCATTGTCCTTTTAACTCATTTTGATCAATGGAAATCAGTGGAGCCCTATTGTGAGAAGAAAAAGAAAGAAGGCTTTGAGGTCAGAATCAGCGCTACACCATACCTGATTTCAGGTTTTTTACGCAATGCATTAGATGTAAAAATTGAAGGGGAAGAATCTGCAGGTGGTCTGTCCTTTGAAGTCTACAACTATGAACAATTAAAGGAGTTAAATCCAGCTGAAATTGTAATAACAAATCCCTTTGATCAATATGGAGAAACTGAGATTGTTGACCCAAGCTTCTTCACCACGGAACTCAAAAAAATCACAAGCAAGTTGACCTATATCAGTCCATACGATCTGGATGAGGAAGCTGACGATGACCTATTCAAAAAGAGCCTCGTTCATTTGGTGATGAGTCCTGGAGTGATGAACGCGGATGAAGTGTATGTTCAATCACAGATTATGAAGGATAAGTATCTTGAAATATTAAATCTGGCTTTCGAACGGGATACAAAAAAAGAACCTAATATTAGGAAATTGATTTCGGAAGATGAACTAAATAAACTGTTCTCAAATAAGATTAAATATGTGAAGTAAAAAAATTTAGGACATTCGTTTTCGTGATGATAGCTAGTTAAAAATGAATTATTAAGGCTATAAACATAGGAGTACAAGATGGAGTTCCCACTGGAATACTTTAGAGCTGAGGTCAGAGATGGCTTCTATGTCAGCGGAATGCTGAAGAAGGCATGGGCCGCTGAGATAAAGGTACTGACTGTTATTGCAGAAATATGTGAGAAATATAATATCCAATGGTATGCGGATAATGGGACACTTCTAGGAGCAGTCCGCCATGGGGGATTCATCCCTTGGGATGATGACATGGATATCTGTATGCTGCGAGATGACTTTGTAAAGTTTCAGCAGGTGGTAGAAGAGGAACTTCCAGAGGGATACTTCTATACATCGTATCGCAGTCCAGGTGGGAATACTCAAATCTGGGACACCATAGAGCGTGTTGTCAATACAAATGATATTCATATCGATGGGGACTTTCTCGATAAGAATTACCAGTTCCCTTATCCAGCTGGTGTAGACATTTTTCCTTTGGATTTCATTCCAGATGATCCTATGAAGCTCGCTGATTGGAGATATCGTGCCTCAATTCTACGACAGGCGATGGCCTACGAGGAGAAAATCGAGGATAAAAGTAATCCAGAGGTTAGAAAACTGCTTGAGGAGATTCAGAAGGTATTCTCCTACCAGTTTTCTAAGATGCAATCCATTCGCTATCAGATCTTCCGCTTGAATGATGATGTCATGAATATGTACTCCAGGAAAGAATGCACGAAGGCCGTCTTAACTCCATACTTTTTGAATCGAAACGATCATGTGTATGAAATATCCTGGTATAACTATGGGATTGAGCTCCCATTTGAGACGGGTACAATTCGTGTCCCATTAGCTTATGATGCTGTGTTACGAACGGAATATGGAGATGGATATGGCTATCCATATCGTGGTGGTTGGCTTCATCCATTTCCATACTATATCCCTCTGGAAAAGATTCTTATCGATAATAACCATACAGATATCTTCAATTATCATTATTCTCTGCCAGTCATGGAATACCTACAAACTAAGGCGGGGAATGAGAAGAGAGAAGCGGAGTTCGACGCGGTTTACATTATCATAAGTCACAAGGATCAGTGGAAATACGTGGAAGCCTATCTGAGGACGGTAGAGGATAAGAAGATTATGGTAGTTTCTATCCCTTACTATTACATGGACTTTTCAGGTAAGCCAATCCAAGGGTATCTGGAGGAAATCCAACCAGACAATGGCTATCAAATTACGTATATAGACTATAAAAAACTGAATTTTCTGGACTTAAAAACTGCAGAGGTGGTTATTCTAGATCCTTATGATGACTGTAACTATACAGAGTCAGTTGAGCCAAGCTTTTATGTGGAGAAACTAAAGGACTATGCTGGAAAGCTAACGTTTATTACACCATACATCACAGATGAGCCGAAGGAGAAGGATCCAAACCTGGACCTGATTCTGAAGCATTATGCTATGGTTCCTGGTGTGGTTATGGCAGATCAGGTATGGGTTCAATCTGAGGAAATGAAACAATCCTATATGAAGAGACTACTGAACTCCTATAGAGAGGATTTAGATAATCTACTTTATAAGGATGAGTTAAGATCCTTTGAAGGAAGCCACGGTTCTATGGAACAGTTCCTGATGGATTATTATGGACAGCGGATCCAGGTATTAGATGGATTAAAGGAAGCTGGTTATAACAACAGAAGAAAAGAAACACTACAGATACCAGAGGAGTATCTTCCTTTCCTACACAAATCCAATGGGGAGTGGAAGACGATCACCTTTTATAATCCAAGTATTGGTGCAATCTGTAGTCGTCCGAAAGATGTCCTTCAAAGAATGAAAGAGGATATCCAATACTTTGAGAATCATTGTGATGAGGAGATGGCGATTTTTGCTCCAATGGATGGACTTTTTGACCTAGTAAGGACACTCTATCCGGATTGCGCTGCGCTGTGTCATGAAGTGATAGAGCTGGCACAGAATTGTAATGGAATGCTCTTTGATAACGTAACTGATCTAGCATTTCTAATCGGATTGTCAGATCAATACTTAGGAGATCCAGATAAACTCATCTGGAGGTTTGTGGAGCAAAATAAAAAGTATAGTTATCTAACCTACTAGAAATAAGGCAACTACAACTAAGGAGATAGGAATGGATTTTCCGCAGGAATATTTTAGAGCAGAAGTCAGAGACGGATTCTATGTGGATGGTATGCTGAAGCGTGCCTGGGCGGAAGGAATCGAGGTGCTAAATGTAATCGATGAGATCTGTTCGAAGCATCATATTACATGGTATGCAGATAATGGGACTCTCCTTGGCGCAGTACGACATGGAGGATACATCCCTTGGGACGATGATGTAGATATCTGTATGATGCGTGATGACTTCATGCGCTTTCGGGAAATCGTGGAAGAAGAATTACCAGAAGGCTGGAGATTCCTGAGCTGGCGAAGTCGAAATCCTGAGGATAGAATCTATGATTCTCTGTGCAAGGTAACCAATGCCAGAGATGTATACATGGATGAGGATTACTTGAATCAGCATCATCAGTTTCCATATACCACAACCATCGATATCTTCGTATTAGACTACCTACCAAGAGACCAGAAGACGAGAGAAGAGTGGGTACAGATGGCCGCACTCGCCAGAGAGACGTCTCTCTTAGGAAAAAGAATCGAAGATCCAAAGGATATGGAAGCCAAGAAATGGGTAGACGCATTAGCGCGGATCATGGGCTATACTTATAATAAAGAAGAGACGTTAAGTTACCAGGTGGATTATCTGGTGGAGAAAGTATTTGCTGGGAATAAGCCAGAGGATTGTGATGAGATTGCGTTACTTCCGTATTTCCTTGCGGATCATAGTCATGTATATCAGAAATCCTGGTATGAGCATACCATTCAGATTCAATTTGAAAATGTAATGCTTCCCGTACCGTTAGTATTCGACGGAGTACTAGAGACGGAGTATGGAAAGAATTATGGAATTCCATACCGTGGAGGCTGGGTTCATGAATTCCCTTATTTTGCTAAGTTGGAACGCTTATTATATCCGAATGGAAAGATTCCATTTCGCTATCAGTTAGATGAAGCTGGAATGAAAGCCTTGCTAGAGAAAAGGGAGTGCAAGGCTCCTGAACGAGAAAAAGTTGTATTTATTATTAGCCATGCAGATCGCTGGAAATATGTGGAAGCTTATTACCTAGAAAAAAGAGCTGCAGGTGCAGAAGTGAAAGTGGTGGTGGTTCCATATTATTATGTGAACTTTCGCGGACTTCCAATCAGTCAGGAATATGAAATCGATCGCTTGCCAGCAGATTTACCAATTGTAAGCTGTGTTGATATTGACTTAGAACAATATAGACCAAGTGAAATCGTAACAAGTGATCCATTTGACCGATGGAATTGCAGTGAGTGTATAGATCCTGGTTACTTTACATCGGAATTAAGAAAAAATACGGATAAACTTACATACATCAGCCCATTTACAACAGATGAGCCTAAGGAAAGAGATCCTAATCTCTACATCGTAATGGAGCACTACGTGAATGCACCGGCCCTGTTTTATGCAGATGAGATTAGAGTTCAATCAGAGGAAATGAAGCAGGGCTACATCCGAAAACTCATAGAGGTTGTTCAGAGGAAACTGGATGCAAAAGAGGAGTGGGCAGAAGGATTCGAAAATCTTCTAGAAGATGATATTAGGGCAATATTTGAGAATAAAATTCACGTCATGCCAGAATTAAAGGAAGTAAATTACTGGCATTATAAAAAAGAAAATCTTGAGATGCCAGTATCCTGGGAAAGAAAACTTAAGGATGAAAATGGTAACTGGAAGAAAGCAGTCTACTACAATATGAATCTGGGAGTCTTCTTTAGGAATCCTGAGAAGGCGATAAAACAATTAGAGAAAGTTCTCTTGAAGGAAGAGACAGATCATCAGGTATTCATCTATCGACCGGAAAAAATGATGCTTGAATATATCCAGCTAATAGCGCCAGAAGTGGAAGAGCAATATCAAAAGTTTCTCGCAATTGCCGAAAAGAAAAACAATATCATTCTAGATGAAGAAGAATGGCCTGATTTAGGTTATGCGATTTCAGATTCTTATTATGGAGATGGAGATAGTACTGCAACACTATTTCAAAATGTAGGACGACAAGTTGTACATGAAAAACTGGAGGGGTAAGTATGGCAATTGAATTAAATGCTTCTATGATGTGTGCGAATTTCGGCAATCTTGAGAAGGAAGTAAGAGATCTAGAACAGGCGGAAATTGACTCCTTCCATATTGACATCATGGATGGACGCTATGTTCCAAACTTTGCCATGTCATTAAATGATATGTCATATATAGCAAAAAACACAATGAAACCATTGGATGTTCACCTAATGATTGAGCACCCCAATACCCATATTGACCTTTTCCTCCGAAATCTTCGCAAGGGAGATACGGTGTATATTCACCCAGAGGCAGAGTATCATCCATCTACAACACTACAGAAAATAATAGATGCTGGGATGGTTCCTGGAATTGCTATTAACCCAGGAACAAGTGTTGAAACCGTGTATGAAATGCTCCGAATCGTAGATAAGGTATTGGTAATGTCGGTGAATCCGGGCAATGCGGGACAGATGTATCTACCATATGTCGGTGAAAAGTATAAGAAACTTCTTCCATTAAAAGAGGAGATGGGATTCAAGGTATACTGGGACGGCGCATGTGGAATGGATAAAATTGAAGAGTTTGCTCCAAGAGGGGTTGATGGGTTTGTCCTGGGGACAACGGTTCTATTTGGGAAGAACGATTCATATAAGAATATTCTAGAGAATATTCGAAATATGAATATGTAACGATAAATATTACACGGTTGGAGAAATCAAAAAGAAAGAGTATGTGCGTGAAAGCAAACAATGTGTTAGAAAAGACGGATATAAATTATTTACAAGATGAAGTAAGAAATGGTTTTTTGATTTCTACTCCGGTAAAGCAGGCTTGGAGTGCTGCTATAGAAGTGCTGTCTGCTATCGATTTAATATGCAAAAAATATGATATTAAATATTTTGCATGTTGGGGAAGTCTCTTAGGTGCAGTTAGGCATGCTGGTATTGTTCCTTGGGATGATGATGTAGATATTTGTATGAGAAGATGTGAGCTTAACAAGTTTATGCAGCATGTTGATGAGCTTCCATCTGAATACGCAATCCATAATTTTAGAACAAAAGAAAATCATTGGTTATTTTTATCACGAATAGTCAATAAGAATCAGATATGCTTTGCAATAGATCACCTTGAACACTATCATAATTATCCATATATTGGTGGGATAGATATTTTTGTACTAGATAATTTATATATGGATGATCATAAGGAACGTAAAAGAGATGATGATATCATGCGATTATTAGCTGTTGCTGATGGCATAACTAATAAAACGCTTAAAGAAAACGCCATCCAAAGAGAAGTAAGACAAATCATAGAAAGATACAATAATGATAATGTTAGGGTGGGTTTTCAAGAATATTGTAAAGAAGCAAATAACATAAACAGAAGGGCACTTGCGATTGAACTATATTCTCTAGCTGAACTGAGAATGCAAGAAGTTCCAGACGACAAATGTGAGTTGGTAGATTTTATTTTTCCTTGGGTGCTTAAAGGATCAACCGGTTATCCAAAGGTGTGGTTTGAAAAGGAAGTAAGGTTGCCTTTTGAACAGATAACGATACCTGTTCCTCATATGTACGCAAAGGTAGTTCATTGTCTATATGGCGATTACCTTAAAGTAAATAAAGTCTGGGACGGTCATGACTATCCATATTTCTTGGGACAAAAGAAAGCTCTAGAAGAAGTGGCTGGAGCTCCACTTCCAGACTATCGGTTTCATAAAGAGAGTTTCAGAAGTTATTTTTCCACAGAGAAAAGAAGTGAGATTCAGGATATTCAATCCCAATCCCTTAGAACAACCGTGGGAGAATGTATACAGGAGCTTGAGTCAAAGTATAAATACATCGAACAGTGTAACTCGGCTGATTGTATAGATTCTATTCAAACGCGTCTGTCGGATTACCAGCAGTTAGTTATAGACTTGGGCACTCTGATAGAGAGCGCATTTGGACAGAATACGAGCATAATACCATATTTGGAAAAAACATGTGAGTCCATTTTTGTATATGCAAGTAGTAGTGAGGGTGTCTTTGAGGCCAATCGTAATAATCTACTATACGATACAAAAAAGATGATGGAAGCGCTTAGAGATGGTTTTATAAGAAAAAAAGAGATTCTATTTGTATGTACAGGACACAATCGATGGGATGCTTATAAGAATCTTTATATGCAATATCTTAAACAAGACGATTGCCGAGTTAACGTTATTTATACGCCTTTTTATAAGAAGAATCCATTGGGTGAGTTGAGTGATGCAGAGCAAGAGAAAGATATAGAGATTCCTGTTACAATGAATTGGGAAAACTATGATCTTGGTCTACATTGTCCCGATACAATTTATATCCAAGATCCATATGATAATGAGAATCCGTGTTATTCAATTCATCCTGATTTCTACGTTTCGAATTTGCAGAAGTATTGTAATCATCTGGTGTATGTACATCCCTTTTTGCAAGCAGATTTTACAGAAGCGGATGGTCCAGATATTTATAATCTTAAACAATTTGTTTGTAAGCCTGCAGCAATCAGTGCGGATCAAATCATTGTCCCCACGGAGAATTTGCGAGGACATTACATTACAGAACTTACAAAGTTTTGTGGGGATGAAACAAGACAGCATTGGGAAAAAACGATTGTTCATAAGGAAACGATAGATACAGTCCATTCCCCTATTAGAGAAATAGGACAGAGAGAACTGCTGCTATGCATCGGCTTAAATCGTGTGACTGAAAATGCGAAGGCCGGCTTATCTCGATTACATCATATTTTAAATGAATTAGAAGATAGACATGATCTAAAATCCTTTCAGTTATGTTTCTATCCTCAGGGAGAAGATGCATGGATGTATATCCTTAACAAGCTTCCCGATGTAGATCTATCAAAAGAGTGGAAATCATTGCTTTTAGATTTTAAGCAAAATGATAGAATAGTTACTTTATCCGAGAATCGTATTGTAAGATTACAAGAATTGGAAAAGTTTGACGAATACCTAGGGGATCCATCTCCATACATTCTAGAGATGTCTGAATTGAACCGTCCAACGACTTTGGCAGAGCAGGAAGCAATATGAAAACAATAGCAATATTACTGGCTGGCGGAACTGGCAGTAGACTTGGTGCAGATATTCCAAAGCAGTTTATTAAAGTGAATAAGAAGGAAATCTTTCAGTATTCCTTGGAGACACTCCAGAATCATCCCATGATTGATGGTATCTGGGTTGTTACAGAAGAAATCTACCAGGAGCATTTTCGACCCTACGATGTCCTTGGATACTCTCTGCCAGGAGAGACACGTCAAGGATCCATTCGGAATGCAGTTAATGACATCAGCGCATTGTATTCCCAGGAGACCCATAATAATGAACTTACAATCCTAATTCATGATTCTGCTCGTCCTTGTCTATCGGAAGGTCTGATCACTAGAATTCTGATTGGAATTGCAGATCATCAGGGCGTGATGCCAGTTTTACCAATGACTGATACCGTATATGAATGTGATGCAAATGGGAAAGTGACCAAACTCCTTGAAAGGGAACGAATCTATGCAGGTCAGGCACCAGAAGCATTTGAATTGAAGCCTTATAAGGAGGCTATGGATCACCTGTCGAATGTGGAATTTCAGAGGATCAATGGATCTACAGAACCTGCAATTATAGCAGGAATGGATGTAGTGACTGTTCCTGGAGATAAGAGGAATTTCAAGATCACGACCCAGGAAGACTTGGCCCACTTTCAGGACCTAATGAAAGGGAATCATAGTAACGAATTACAAAGTCCCTTTTGATAAGTTTAAAAAAACTATGTTTATGAACGGAGATAAGAATGAAAGCATGGGTTTTACACAATATAGATGATTTAAAATATGAAGATGTGGATAACCCTTCTCTTCAGGATGGTTGGTCCTTGATAAGGGTTGGTGCGGCAGGGATCTGCGGATCGGACATCCCAAGAATCTTTCAGACAGGTGCACATAAGCATCCCTTAATACCTGGACATGAATTTGCAGGAACAGTGGTGGAGACAAGTGACACAAGCGGCCGAATCCATAAGAATCAACCGGTTGGTGTGTTTCCTCTGATTCCATGTGGAAAATGTAAACCGTGCCAATCGAAGCATTACGAGATGTGTAGAAACTACAATTATCTAGGATCCCGCTCAGACGGGGGATTTGCGGAGTATTGCCTGGTACCTAATTGGAATCTACTTCCTCTTCCAGATGGGATAACTATGGAGCAAGCAGCTATGCTAGAGCCCATGTCAGTAGCTATGCATGCAATTCGTCAGTTGGATTATGGACATACAATTCCCATGATTATAGAGGGTGAAGTTCAGATGGGCGAACCTGGTGGACCTAGTGTTCTGATTATTGGATTAGGGACCATTGGTTTATTCGCGGCCATGCATCTGATAGCCCTGGGATATCAGAATGTACATGTAATTGGAAATAAGGATTATCAATTACAGCAGTTTATCCAGATTGGAGGAAAGCCTGAAAACTATCATGATGGTTTACATTTACCTGAGGTAGAAGCATTCGATATGGTGATAGAATGTGTGGGTAAGCCAGATACCATCCGCCAGGCTATTCGTATGACTGCTCCAGGGAGATCCATTGTCTTTGTTGGTAATCCATCAGAGAATATCGGTTTTCCTAAGGATGTCTACTGGAAGATATTGAGAAATCAGTTACGGATATCAGGAACATGGAATTCTTCCTACCTGGGAGGCGACAAATTGGACGACTGGAATCTGGTGCTTCGGCTCCTTGTACGGGGACAGATTCATCCAGAGCGGCTAATCAGCCAGCGTCTATCCCTAGAGCATCTCATGGATGGGCTGTGTATCATGAGGGATAAAACCGAGAACTATACCAAGGTAATGGTAGTAAATGACTAGTTTATAGATGTAAAGAAGGTAATACAATGAAATACAAAGCAGTAATTTTTGACATGGATGGTACGATTCTAGACACTTTAGATGATCTCCACCATGCTATGAACCATATTTTAGAGCAGTATCAGATGCCAGTCATCACCAGAGACCAGGCCAGACGATATGTGGGAAATGGTATCCGTAAACTGATCGCCAGAGCTGTTCCGGAGGGTACTTCTGATGAGACAATTGATGCCATGTTCGCGGACTTCCTCCCATATTACAATGCCCATTGTAAAGAAGCGACCAAGGCCTATGATGGAATCGTCGACCTACTTACAGAATTAAAGAAGCGAGGTTACCATATCGCGGTAGTTTCTAATAAAGCAGACACTGCCGTTGGGATTCTAGCCGAGGATTATTTCCCAGGTCTATTTGAAATCACAGTGGGCGAGCGTCCTGGCGTGAAACGTAAACCAGCTCCAGATTCTGTGAATGAAGTCCTACGTATCCTGGGCATCGAGAGTAAGGATGCCATCTATGTAGGAGACTCGGATGTAGATATGGACACTGCTAAGAATGCAAATATGGATGCGATTGGCGTGGATTGGGGCTTCCGCGGAGAGGAATTCCTGCGTAACCACGGAGCATCTACTATCGTATATAAGCCAGAAGAGATTCTGAATCTGGTCTAATGGAATTAGAACTGGAATCGAGAGATTGGTCTACATTTCAAAGGAGGAGAAATGGCCCAAGAGAAAGCAAGGGGAGCTTTAAATAAAAAGTATGAAATTGATATGATTCATGGCCCACTACTTGGGAAGATTCTCCTATTTTCCCTGCCACTTATGGCATCCTCTGTACTGCAGCTTTTGTTCAATGCGGCAGATGTGGTAGTTGTGGGACAATTTGCTGGACCGAATTCTCTGGCAGCAGTGGGTTCCACAGGATCGGTTATTAACCTATTGGTAGCCCTTTTCATTGGTATCTCCATTGGTACCAATGTCTTAGTGGCCCGTTACTATGCGATGGGTCAGGATAGAGATGTGAGTGAGACCGTGCATACCTCTATCTTCTTAGCCCTCATTGGTGGCATCATTATGGGAGCGGTCGGTATCATCTTCTCTAGAGGAATCCTGATTCTCATGGCTTCCCCTAAGAATGTATTGGAACTATCTGCTACCTATCTCCGCATCTACTTCGCTGGAGTGCCTATGCTCTGCATCTATAATATGGGCGCTGCTACACTCCGTGCCATCGGAGATACTAGACGTCCTCTATACTTCCTGCTAATCAGTGGTGTGTTGAATGTGGTGCTGAATCTTTTCTTTGTCATCAGCCTACATATGGATGTGGCAGGAGTGGCACTAGCCACCATCATCTCTGAGGGTGTGTCGGCAGTGCTGGTTATCATGTGTCTCATGCGAGCCAGGGAGTCCTACCACTTTGCATTTTCAAGGCTTCGCCTCACTGGTTCTAAGGTGAGAGCCATCCTGGAGATTGGACTGCCAGCTGGTCTACAGAGTATGCTGTTCTCTCTCTCCAATATCCTGATTCAGTCCTCGATCAATAGCTTCGGTGCGACAGCTATGGCTGGAAGTGCTGCAGCAGGTAATCTAGAGGGATTTGTCTACATGTCCATGAATAGCATCTATCAGGCCTGCATCACCTTTACCAGCCAGAATTATGGTGTGAGAGATCGAGCTAGAGTCAATCGAGTATTACGGACCTGCCTGGCTGTGGTGATTGTGGTGGGAATTGTCATGGGAAATGGTTTCTATTTCTTTGGTGAGTCACTGCTTCACATCTACACGACAGATCAAGCAGCTATTACTTATGGGCTTGAGCGTATGCAGGTCATCTGTGTCACCTATGCCCTTTGTGGTATGATGGATGTAGTCTGTGGCTCATTGCGAGGCTTGGGCTATTCGATTGTTCCCATGATTGTGTCTCTCTTAGGGGCTTGTGGCTTCCGTATCCTTTGGATCGGAACCTACTTTCACACCCATCGGACGCTTCATGTGCTGTATTTGTCCTATCCCATTAGCTGGATTCTTACTGTGGCAGCACATATTGTATGCTTCTTCGTGATTCGAGAATTGGCATTTCGTAAGAGGGAATAGTTGAACTGGGACATTATTGGTATATTTCATATGGTATTCTATAGGTGCTTAGGACCTAGGAAGAGGAGTTTGTAGTGGAGAATTATACCTATCAACCAAAGGGTGTGTGTGCAACAGAGATCCAGTTTGGAATTGAGGATGGAAAACTGCATAATGTTCGATTCACCCGTGGATGTAATGGTAATCTGCAGGCTATTGGCAAGTTACTAGAGGGACAGGATGCAGCACATGCTGCGGATCTGCTTCGTGGCAATGATTGTAACGGAAGAGGTACATCCTGCGCAGATCAGCTGGCTAAGGCCCTGGATCAGGCACTAGAAGTTCATGGAGTTCAGGAATGAGTAGTTTCTACGCAACACTATCTAGAATGAAGTATATTGAGCGCTGGGCACTGATGCGCTCTAGTCGTTCCGAATCATTAAGTGAGCATTGCTTGGATGTGGCTATGATTGCTCATGCTCTATGCCTCATTGGGAATAAGCGCTATGGGAAGAATCTCAATGCAGAAAAGGCTGCCCTGATTGGTATCTATCATGATGCGTCAGAGATTATTACTGGAGATATGCCTACACCTGTGAAGTATGCCAATAGCGAGATTCGGGATGCCTACAAGGATGTAGAGGCCAAGGCAGAGAAGCGACTAGTTCATATGTTACCTTCGGATCTCCAGGAGGATTATCTGGGGATTTTCCAAGGGGACGGTTCCGAAGAGGATACCTATATGCGCCACTTGATTAAGGCTGCGGATAAGATTTCTGCACTAATTAAGTGTATTGAAGAAGTAGATGCTGGGAATCCAGAATTCCGTACAGCCAAGGTTTCTACAGAGAAGGTAGTGGATGAAATGTGTAAAAAATATCCGGAAGTGAAAACCTTCTGTGAGGAATTCCTTCCGGATTATGGCAATACCTTGGATGAGCTCCTTTCGGATCATTGATTGGTTATTATAAAACAGAAAAACCTGGTGAATCCTATCCCTCTATCAAGAAGGATATCATTCATCAGGTTTTATTGATTTGATGGGATAATTTAAAGCTGGGCAAGGAATCCTCTAATTTGAGATAAGGTACATTCCATAGAACCCTGAATCATGGCTGGCTGGCCGCCACCACGGGCCTGTAGATCATCATGTAACCTGGCTTGTAAGTCCTTACAGTCAGGCTTCTTGGTACCAGATCCAATAATATAAGAGTACTTTCGGACGACCTCAGAAGCTGCCTCGCCTGTAGTATCTCCAGTACCATTGGATAGTTCTTCATTATAGAAGATTCCTACATATCCACCGAATTTCTTCGCCATGTCATTTACTGCACGACGGATGGTATTACTATCTGTAATAGAAGAGAAAAGGAAAGCATTCTCACAATCCTCTATTTCATCTATCTGGAACTGGAGGATTCTCTCATTGGCCTGATTCAGAGCCATCTGGAGTTTCGTCTTTTCATCCAATAACTTACCGACAGCAGCTACTGTCTCAAGCTGAGGAACTTTTAAGGTCTGCGAGATTCCTTCTAATTCCTTATGCTTATGGATATAATCCAATTCTGCGCGCTCTCCACAGAGAATGGATAAGCGGACACCGCCCTTATAATTGGTGACGGACAGCACCTTCAGGATACCGATTTCAGATGTGGTCTTTACGTGAGGAGCGCAGCAGGCGCATACATCACATCCTGGGATGGTTACGATTCTTACATCTCCATCGATTTCCTTTTTGCTTCGGTAGTCGATTTTCTCTAACTCTTCTGCACTTGGATACCTGCATTCGATTTCTACATTTCGACGAATCCAGTCATTGGCTAGAAGTTCTAATTCCGCGACCTGTTTTTGATCTAACTTTCCATTGTAGTCCATGGTGACGATAGAGTCAGATAGATGAAAGCCTACATTTTCATAACCATACTTCTTATGGACTAATCCGGAGAAGATATGCTCACCACTATGATTCTGCATATTAGAAAAACGATAGTCGAAGTTAATGATGCCGTGTACGCGGACACCGGGATCGATTGCCTGATCTACAGTGTGATAAATAAGGCCATTTCGAATCTGTACATCAGTTACCTGGGTAACCAAGGTGAATCCCACCATGAGAAGGCCCCGGTCGGGAGTCTGACCGCCCTCTTCTGGGAAGAAAACGGTCTGATCTAATACAACCTGGTAGAGAGTAGGAGTGGAGCTATCGCCCCTTTCAGAATTATCTTTTTCCCTCTCTGTATTATGGGCTACATTCATAATCGGCTCACAGGATAAGACCGTAGCATCGAAATCAGAGGCATATGCATCGCTATCATACAACTTAAGGGTTGGTTTACATTTCTCTGCCATATTAATTGCCCATCATCTCTCTAATCTCATCGGGTGTGAAGGTGTAGACGGTGTTACAGAAGTGACACTTCAGCTCTACAGGTTTACCCTCGTCAACCATCTCCTGGAGGTCACCCTTACCGATACTGAGTAGAGCCCGGCCAACACGATCCTTGGAGCAGTCACATTCATAGGATACGGGCATCTCGGACAGAATCTCTAAGCCCATATCGCCTAGAATCATCTGGAGCATCTCTTCTGGAGAGAGTCCCTCCTCTAAGAGGTGAGTGATAGAGTTAATCTTCTTCACATTCGCTTCTAACTTATCGATATCAGAGTCTAGAGCATCAGGCATGAGCTGGATGATGAAGCCACCTGCATCCTTAACTGACAAATCGGTATCTACTAGGACGCCGAGACCGACAGCGGATGGAACCTGCTCGCTGGCAGCGAAATAATAGGTTAGGTCGTCGCCAATCTCTCCAGTGGGGAGGATGATCTGACTGGAGTATGGCTCCTTCAGTCCCTCGTCACGGACAACAGTCAGAGTGCCCTTACCAACAGATGCTCCTACATCTAACTTACCTGGGTATTTCTCTACCAGAGGTACCTGTGCTACAGAAGGGAAGCCCTTGACATGACCCTGATTATCTACTGTTACTGTCATGCCCTGGATGGGTCCCTCGGAACGGATGCTGAGGGTCAGACGGTCCTTCTCATTCTTCATCATGGCACCCATCATTAGAGCGCCGGTCATGAGACGTCCCAGCGCTGCTGTTACATTCGGAGATGTATTGTGGGTCTCATACATATTCTCTACGACCTGATTGGTTACAATTGCAAAGGCTCTGACACGGCCTTCTACTGCGGTGCCTCGCACCATATAGTCCCTATCCCTCATAGTGAACCTTCCTTAGAATATACGTGTGATTTTTGCTATGGATTTTAATTCTGCTTATATACTTGAATACTTATTCCTAGTCCTTTTTCGTTCGCATTCTTCTTCGCTTCTTTGGCAGCCTTGGTCTCTTCTACAGTCATAGGCTTGACCGTCGGATCAATGGTATTCTCTCTTAAGTACTGAACCCACTTGTTATAGTAGGCAGCCTTCAGATGGATTTCATCCGTTGTGTACTCTGCAATCAGATTACCATCCGAATCGCAGACTGCGGTATTTGGATCGATATAGAAGATATTTCGGCCATTGGCTAAGGATGCAATAGCGGTATTTCTCTGAACCAGGTTGGTGTTATTGAAGGTGGCATTGGTCTGGCTAGAACCGATTCCTACATGCATGTTACCCTGGATGAAGATCAGTGCATCAGGATATGCAGTATGAATCTTCGTAACCAATTCTCTGTAAGCCTTGTAATAGTCCATCACAGGATATCCCATCTCATTGATTCCCAGAGAAATGTAGACCTTGTTGAACTTATGGGTGGAGAGCAAACTATCCAGAGTCATAGAAGAGGATTCTCCATTTACTCCTGTAAAGGTCAATTCCTTGGTACGAATACCGATGGTACTCATGGATTCCTTGCAGAAGAAATTGGTGTGTCCTGTGAGATCACTCCACAGAGAGAGACCAACCGTACGGGAATCTCCAATAAAGAGGGCATCCTTAAAGTAGTCATCATTTTTTGCCTTAGTGAGATAACGGTAGGTGCCATCCGGTGCAAATAGACCCTTCAGATCTGTGGTGAAGACAGTGCTTTCATCTACCATGATGCCACGATTTGTAACACCATAATCTACGGCAGGGACAACAGGCGTATTTACACCCTGGGGAATCACCTGACGCTCCTTCAGAGCCTTCTTTTCTTTTTTAAGCTGCGCCTTGGACACCTTTTGTGTGGTGACAGGATTCTTAAGAATCGATGCTGGAAGCATCACATCCTCATCACCATTTTGGATGTCCTTTACCTGAAAGGCTAGAACTGCAAAGAATGGTTCCTTGGTGAAGTTAATGCCAGAGAATTTCTTAAGCCTTGTTGCCTGGCCGATACAGCCAATGAGAGACATAATGAGAATGGATGCCACCAGTAAAAAGAAGAGTGGTAATTTCTCATAGGTCCTTTTTATTAACGATATAAATTCAGAAAATCTTGATTTTTCCATAATTCCATTCCTTAGAAGCTAAAGTACATAAAGGAGTTACCCTGACTTGTAACGGCAAAAAACATGGAGATCCAGAAGAGAAGGAGCATAAGCCCAATCATAATTGGATTCTTACGATGCTTACGAACAAAGTTACTTACACCTGGGAAGCAGAGAATAATACTTGCAATGAAGTATGGCCCATACTGTTTTAAATATAAAACCCAATCCATATGGTCTAATGACTTACCAACATGGAAGAAAGGAAGTAGTCGACCGAAGTAGATACCAATCTGGCTAAAGTCTGTAATTGCAAATACAACCCAGGTCATTGGAATGAGGATCCATACATGGAGTCTTCCCCAGATCGGGAAGCGGTCCATGAGCCCCTTTAGCAGGAACTTCTCTAAGATAATAATCAGTCCTAAAACTAATCCCCAAACTAAGAAGTTCAAGGTACCACCGTGCCAGAGTCCGGTTACGGCCCAGACGACGAGAAGGTTTCGAATGATTTTCACAGTAGATACGCGGCTACCTCCCATTGGGAAATAGATGTAGTTCTTAAACCAGGTACCGAGAGTGGCGTGCCACCTACGATAGAACTCACCGATGCTCCGAGATGCATAAGGATGGTCGAAGTTAATTACTTCTGGGAAGCCAAGCATCATACCGAGACCAGAGGCAATAAGAGAGTATCCCCAGAAGTCAAAGTAGAGCTGGAAGGTATAAGCGAACATACCCATCCAAGCCAGTGGCGTTGAGATACTTTCGTATCCGATTTTTCCGATTTCGTTCCAGAGGATACCGATACGATCCGCTAAGAGAAGCTTCATAGCGATACCGCAGACAGCCTGCTCTACACCTGCCTCAAAGTGTGCATAGGAATAGACGCGGCCATGTAAACGATCAAAGTTACCCTGGCTGTACCCCATGATTGGGCCCTCAGCAATCTGTGGGAACATGGTGAAGTAGGCAGCAGTACGGACAAAGGTTGGACGCATCTTAATCTTTCCGGTATAGAGATCTGCCTGATAGGAAATCATCTTAAAGATGTAAAAGCTTAATCCAAGTGGAAGGGCAATCGTTGTGGTGGTAAGTGCTCCCACCTTAAAGAAAATCAATACCCCTGCATCGAGAAGTACGGCAAGTGCCAATACCAGCTTTCTCTTTCTAGATGAGATTGCTTCTGTGTCAGGAAGAATAGAGACCTTATCCAGATCCATTAAATCGGGAAGAGATACCTCGCTAACTCCCTTTGGCTTAACCAGAATACGTCCCAGAAAATAGTTTGCAATAACTAAAACCAGCAATAGGAAAACCATCTTCTTACTGCCATATGCATAGAAAATCAGAGAACCACCAAACAGGATGGCGTCCTTATACTTGTTGGGTGCAAGGTAATAAGCAATTAAAAAGAGTGGTAAAAATCGCGCTATAAAAAATATATCTGTGAAAGCCATGTATATGTCTCCAAATTCTTAAATTATTATAAAATTCCACAATCCATAACATTGTAACATATAATAAGGAAAACACAGAAGTCCCATATTGCTATGAGAGAGAAAAATATGAATTTAAATATGAATTTAAAAGATATTACGGATAAAAGTTTGTGGGAATAATGCCATGGGGGCCGCCTTGAGAAATTTATAAAATAACTGTTAAGTTTTCTCTGACAAGCTCCGATAACAATGGTGTAGAGCAAAGGAATGCTCTAAAAATTTTAGTCGGAAAGGAGTAACAGTTATGCGTATTGATGCATACAATCAGGTCGCACAGATCTATGGAACAAAGCGCACAGCGAAAGTCAATACTACACAGCAGGTTAGCATGGGTCGTGATCAGGTTCAGATTTCATCTAATTTGGGTAGAGACTTAAGGGTTGCAAAACAGGCTGTTTCCGATGCTAGCGATATCAGAGAAGATAAAGTCGCTGAATTAAAGGCACGGTATGCTTCCGACAATTACCAGGTTGATACAGGGGATTTTGCTAGCAAGCTTCTGGAGAAGTTTAACGCAGCATTCTAATGGAAAAGTGAGGAACGAAATTGGCCAGTCTGGTGGAAGAACTCATCGAAGTCATGGAGAATGAGAAGCAGGGTTATGATGAAATCCGCGCCATGAGCAATGAGAAGCGTGAAGCCATTGTTCATGGTGACCTGGGGTCTCTGGAGAAAGTTACTGCCAGAGAGGAGGATTTGGCAAGTAATCTGAAGAATCTCGAGAATAAAAGAGCTCGAATTCTGAAGGATATGGCTGTGGTTCTAGGAAAAGATGGTCAGGAATTATCTGTAGATAAACTGACAGATCTCTTGGATGGACAGCCACAGGAACAAGAGAGAATAATAGCAGCCAGAGACGCTTTGGTTGCATCTGCTAAAGAGATGAAATTCTGGAATGATCAGAATCAGATTCTACTAAAGCAGGCAATAGAGATGGTGGAATTTGATCTAAATCTCTATAAAAATATGCGTCAGGCGCCTGAAACGGCGAACTATAATAGAAATGCTTATAATACCGGCGATCTGCTTGGAAGCAGTGGCTTTGATTCAAAGCAATAGGAATCAAGCGGAAGGTAATGGAATGGACTCCAGGCCGGAAGTGATGGAAGAATGATGACCGGAGGGTTTCCATGGCGAACGGTTTTGGAAGTTTATATGTAGGTGCATCTGGGCTCCAGGGAGCGCAGAATGCCATGAATGTAGTTTCAAACAACTTGGCAAATGTTACGACAAAGGGCTATGTGCGCCAGAAGGTAATTTTTGCTGATAGACATTATAATAAATTTCAAACAGCAGCTGTATCTGATCAGTATAACGGTACTGGCGTTGTCATCGGACAGGTGACACATATCCGAAATGTATTTTTGGATAAAGCCTATCGTACACAGTCAGGTAAGGCTGCTTTTTATGCGGCAGGATACGATGCTACTTCTGAAGTAGAGACCCAGTTGCAGGAGTCTGATGGACAGGCTTTTAATGAGGCTGTAACAGACCTTTACAAAGCGTTTGCTGAGTTCGCTAAGGATCCTTCAGATACTGCCAATCAGAATCTAGTAATTCAGAAGTCTGAACTCTTCCTGAGTAGGGCAAATGGTGTCTATGATGGATTGAAGAAGTATCAGGCAACCATTGATACAAAGATTAATAACGATGTTGCCCGAATCAATGAATTGGGTAAGGAAATCGTTAAATTAAATAATGATATCCAGCGAATTGAGTCTGGCGGAACAGAGACCGCTAAGGACCTAAGAGATCAAAGAGACTTAGATTTAGATGAGCTTGGTAAGCTGGCAAGTATTACCTATGAGGAAAATCAGGATCATATTGTAACAGTGAAGCTTGAAGGAACAGAATTCGTCAATGTGGATCGTTACAATGAATTATCCATTCACGATGACCCAGTTACTGGATATGCAACACCCTACTGGTTGAATCTGTCTGAGCCAGAAAATGGTATCTATTATGATGCCTTTGATCCTCAGAATGCAGACCCTAGTCTGGGAACAGATGTGGGTGAGGTAAAGTCCCTTCTTCTCCTCCGTGGGGATCATGTGGGAACATACCTAGACCTTAAGGATTTAAATCTACAGCAGATTAATGGGGAATATCAGGATCTAAGTTCTGAGCAATATGACAATGGCGTAGCAAATTCTATTGTTATGAATTCGGAGGCAGAATTAGATAAACTGATTCATACCATTGTTACCAAGGTTAATAATCTGGTTAGCCCAACAGAATCCTTTTCAAATGTCGACGGATATAAAGCCTATGCAAGTCAGGTCGCAAATTTGAAGGATGCAAGTGGAAAAGTAATCTCCCTTCAGGATGCTGGACTTACATCATCTACCAGAGTCTTAGACATTGACAATGCGGATTATGGTTCGGATAACACGCTGCCTTCGAGAGAACTTTTTGTTCGTTCCGGAACAGAACGCTACACAGCATATACCATGCTTGATAGCGCTGGTAATCCACTTAAAAAGGAAAATGGAGACCCGGTCATGGTCTACATTTATAACGAGGAAAAAGCATCCGATCTGTCTACCTGCTATACAACAGGTAGCCTGCACATCAATGAAGATCTCATGAGTAATGAATCCCATCTCCCATATAAGAAGGAGAATGGCGACATCGATTACCAGATGGCGGAAAAGCTAAATGATCTCTGGGAGACAAGCAGTTACGTCCTGAATCCTTCAGATGTAACCCCAACAACCCTTACTGGATTCTACACCAAGTTCATTGGTGAGTTGGGAACGACAGGATCTGTATATAAGACCACATCAGAGACCCTGACGGCGACGAAGAATTCCATCGATGAATCCAGACAGGGTGTCATCGGTGTATCTAGTGATGAAGAACTAACCAATATGATTCGTTATCAGAATGCCTATAACGCATCTAGTCGATATATGAATGTAATTAGTGAGATGATTGAGCACTTAATTACATCCCTAGGACACGCATAAATCACACTGCATAGAGCAGAGTAAAGGAGTAAGCTATGCCTTCAACCTTTTTTGGATTATCCATTGCTTCAACTGGATTGAATGCATTCAATGCATCTGTTAATACAACTTTACATAATATCTCCAATGCTAACACAGCAGGATACTCTAAGCAGACAGTGAATCTCAAGTCTGGACAGGCTGTTCGTGTGGCTGCGAAGTATGGTAGTCAGGGAACTGGTGTATCCGCAGACTCTGTAACACAGATGCGAGATAAATACTATGATGAGAAGTACTGGAATAATCAGAGTAATTACGGACAGTATGATAAGAAGTACTACTACATGAAGCAGGTAGAGACCTACTTTACTGATAATGCTGCGAATCCTGGATTCACCACTCTCTATACAGAGATGTTCAATGCCTTAAATGCATTGCAAGCTAATTCTGGTGATACCTCCGCTCGTATGGAATTCATCAGTGATGCTAAGAAGTTAACCAATTACTTCAATGATATGTCTGCAAAACTTGAAGAACTGCAGACCAGCGTCAATGATGAGATTAAGACAACAGTAGACTCGGTAAATGCAACTGCGAAAAAGATTGCTGAGATCAACCGTCAGATTAACCAGATTGAGCAGCAGGGCGGACATGCCAACGAACTTCGTGATGAGAGAGCGATTCTGGTGGATAATCTATCCCAGGTGATCCCTGTCTCTGTAGATGAGAAAGAAGTATCAAATACCCATTATCCTGACATGAAAACAGGCGCAACCATTTATCGATTGACAGTAAATGGCAAGACCTTAGTTGATAATTACGAATACAGTCAGCTGAAGACCACTACACGCAAGCATCCAGATAACCAGTCGGATGTAGAGGGACTCTACGACATCGCCTGGGCAGATACAGGAGAAAAGTTAACCGTTAATAACGGAACGCTATCTGCCATGATTGCTGTACGTGATGGTAATAATGGAGAAAATCTGAAGGGCACAATCTCGGCCCTAGAGACAGTGGATGGTGTCAGTACCATTACCATTAAGGATCCAACCATTACGAATATCAATAGTATGAATCTGCCAGATCGCGGTAATCTGAAGATTAATAATACGAACTATCAGTATGATAGCTTTGAATTTACAACGGATGATGCGGGAAATATCACTGGATATACCTTCACGCTCACCGATTCTCTAGAGCATGATGTCCAGATTCCATCAGAGGGAGATACGGTAGTAGTTGGTTCATCTGTTGACTTTAAGGGTATCGCTTACTACCAGAATCAGATGAATCTCTTCCTGAGAAACTTCGCTCAGGAATTTAATAGTGTACAACAGACAGGTTACTATACAGATGAGACTGCTGTAGATGGAACTGTTGGATTGGATCTAAATGGTAATCCAATGGGAGCATTCTTTGTAACCAAGAGTTCTGCGTCTCAGGCAGAAAAGGAAAAGGCACAGGAAGGAGCTTTCTCTGAAGGACTTGGAAAGTCGCTCTTAAAAACGACTCTTAAGAACAGCAGTGAGACATACTATCGCTTAACTGCGAAGAATATTGATGTGGCTGCTAAGACTCAAAATAATCCAAAAGTATTCGCGGCTACAACTCAGGTGAAAAGAGCAGATGGTACCACAGATGCAATGGGTGTAGACCAGTCGGATCTGGTAAAGAAATTATTAAAGCTACAGGGTGACAAGACGGTATTCCGCGATGATGGAGGTGATTCCTTCCTGCAGAGTATCTATGCAGATATCTCAGTAGATGCCCAGGAGTGTAAGGTCTTCTCAAGCAACTATAAGCAGATATCCACAGCAATTGATGAGCAGAGACAGAGTGTGTCTGGAGTAGATGAGGATGAAGAGGCGCTGGACCTGGTAAAGTTCCAGAATGCATATTATCTGGCATCAAAAGCGATTCAGACCCTGTCGGAGATGTATGACAGATTAATCACTCAGACTGGAGTGTAATCCCTAGGAGGTAATGGCAATGCGTGTAACAAATCACATGATTATGAATCGTGCCAATACAAATATCAATTATGCGAAGAGTGTAGTGGACTCTGAAAACACACAGATGACTTCTCAGAAAAAGATTAGTCGTCCATCTGAAGATCCGGTTATTGCTGTTCGTTCCCTTCGCTTAGGCACGTCCATCTCTAAGGTAAATCAGTACTATGAGAAGAATATCCCAGATGCGGAGTCCTGGATGGATATTACAGACCAGGCCATCAGCAATATGAAGGATATCCTAAAAGATGTACATACACTGGCTGTACAGGGATCCAATGGAACACTGACAGCAGATGACCGTAATGCCATCTATACCCAGTTACAGTCTCTCCAGAGTCAGATGTACTATGAGGGAAATACAGACTGTGCTGGACGTACAGTCTTCACTGGCTATCGTACAGATAAGAAGTTGACCTTTGGAGAAGAAGCGAAGGCTGCTGACTATGACATTACCCAGACCATTAATATCCGGGATGAGGCTGCAACAGGAAGATATATCTCTGGAACTGCAGTGATCCCATCAGCAGCAGACATTAAGGCTGGGAAACAACCTGCTGAGGACATCACTGAGAATAAGTATACGAGAATTCGTTTGGCTTATCAGGATCTTACAGCTGTTCCTGGACAGACACCGGGAGGTGGAACCTCCACTGGAACAGGAACAACCGTTGATGTTTCTTCGCAGTATAAGAACTTTAAGATTACAGGAGAGGATGGTACTGTTTTATTCGATGCAGCAGGCACTGCATCCTCATCCTATTCTCTGAAAGTCTACGAGACAGAAGAGGAATGGGAAGCTGCATCAGGAGATCATGTGAAGACTGTTGGTAAGAATGAAATGGTTCTCATTAAGAAAACAGGAGAAATCATTCTGGGTGAGACTGCTGCTAACGATATGAAGTCTGCCAATGCATCTCTGACGATCGGCTACAATAAGTCTGGATTTGAGGAGAATGATCTCCGTCCAGAGTATTACTATAACTGTGTGGACAAAACCGATGTGAATAATAAGGTGACCTATACTCGGTATGATAAAAATGGAGATGCTGTGAATCAGAGCATTGAGTATACAGTAGCCCAGAACCAAAATCTAGGTGTGAATATCGAAGCCAAGGATGTATTTGACTCTGCGCTACAGCGTGACATGCAAGAGATGCTGAATGTGGTATCTAATGCCAAGGATGCTCATAAGAAGTTAGATGATATCGACTCTATGATTAAGAGTGGTCTCTATAGTGGAGAGGAATTAATTACTTTAAATCAGTGGAAGGATCGAGCACAGAAGGAAGCAGACTATGCAGATAGTAAACTGCAGTCTACTTTCAGCAATGATGTAACGAATTCTCAGAATTATATCAATCGCCTGACACTGGCAGGAACCAATCTGGGATGTAAGGGAGATCAGCTGGCTATGACCAAAAAGAGAGTCTCCGAGCAGCAGGAATCCCTGACAGAACTCCAGTCTAAGAATGATGATATGGACCTGTCTGAAATTGTACTGAAGTATACAGCGGCTTATACTGCTTATCAGTCTTCTCTTCAGGCAGCAAGTAAGGTAGGAAGCTTAAGCCTTTTGAACTATCTATAATACTGCGGCACATGCCATGGCGAAAGCAGTAGGCTTTGCCTTGGTTTACATTTAAAAATCACAGTCTGTTCACCACATTTGTGGTGAAAAGGCTATAATAGAGACATAAAATCAATCCAACTAGAAAGGGATAAGGGGCGCCATGAAGGTTACAACTCGTTTATTTGGGGATATAGATATCGCTGAGGATAAGATCATCCATATGGAGGGTGGTATCGTAGGATTTCCAGATTTGAAGCAATTCACCCTCATCTATGATAAGGAGAAGGGTGATGATCATGATACCATTATGTGGTTCCAGTCATTAGACGAGCCGCAGTTTGCTATGCCGGTTTTAGTACCTACAAGCATCCTCCCAGAGTATAATCCAATCGTGAATGATGAGCTCTTGGCTCCACTTGGAGAGTTAAATGATGATAATCTCTATTGCCTGGTTACGGTTAAGGTTCCAAGTGACCTAACCAAGATGACCATCAATCAGAAGGCCCCAATCATTATCAATACCGATACTATGAAGGGTGCGCAGTTGATTGTAGAGAATGAAGATTATGAAGTTCGTTTCCCAATCTATGATATCCTTAAAAATGGAAAGGGGGAGAACTAATGCTTGCATTGACACGTAAAAAGGGTGAGTCTCTCGTTGTAAATAATAATGTAGAGATCACAGTACTTGAGGTTCGCGGTGACCAGGTAAAAATCGGAATCAAGGCTCCCAAGGATGTCTCCATCTATCGTAAGGAGATCTACGAGCAGATTCAGAAGGAGAATGAAGAGGCGATGAATGCAGATGGCCTCGAGGCACTGAAGAATCTGCTGAATTAAGTTATGATGCGGTCTACATTATCTCATGAGAAATGTAGACCGTGTTTTATTATGGTATCTAGGGTCGGGTATCCGACATACCGTAATTCTGAAAGTGAAATTACATGTAAAGTATAAAGGAATCTAGCCGATATATAGGGTAGAATGAACCACGCCAAAGGGGTAAAAGCGGTGTGTTAATTGACACAAGGAGGTGTTGTCATGGAGACAATTAGAGATGCAGCAGGTGTATCCGGAGCGAAGGCATATGATAGCCAGAAAGTAACTGCTCCAGAGCATAACACTGTCAAGGAAGACAGAACTGAAGCAAGTGTATTAAAGGAACAAAACAATTCTCAGGAGAAGGAACAGATGCCTGGAGTGGCAACAGCGAAAAATGCTGATGTCCAGAAGAATCTGAAGGAACTCCTGGAAAAAGAGGGCGGAACCAAGGCTGTCTTTGGATTCCATGAGGATCCGGATCGTGTAATAATCAAATTCGTAGATAAGGACACCAATAAGGTGATCCAGGAATTTCCGTCTGAAAAGATGCTAGATTATTTGCAGAAGGTGTGGGAACGCGCCGGTCTGCTAGTTGATGAGAAGAGATAAAGGAGGCTTTTATGTCATCACCAATTCGATTAGCTGGATTATCATCCGGATTAGACACAGAGGCCCTGGTATCGGCTCTGACCAGTAACTATAAGACAAAAGTACAGAAGTATGAGAAGGCCAAGACGAAGTCTGAGTGGAAAACGGACAAATGGAAGAACCTTAATACGAAGGTGTATAGCCTATATACAAAGGCAAGTTCCATGAGATTCTCATCTGCATATTCCGCCATGAAAGCAACATCTTCTGATACCACAAAGGCAAAAGTCTCTGCAACTTCAGGGGCGCCAGTTGGATCCCATTCTCTGAGGGTGGACTCTCTTGCAAAGGCTGGATCTGTTACAGGTGCACAGATAGTTGCAAAAGCGAATTCTACACTTGCGGATTTAGGGTTTACAGGGGGATCTACAACCATTGATGTGAACGGTACTTCCATTACAGTTGACTCATCTACAACGATGTCTTCTCTTGCTAGCAAGCTTTCTAGTGCAGGGGTGCAGGCAAATTATGATGAGAACAATGGAAGAATGTATATTAATTCCAAGACGAGTGGCGTAAATAGTTCCATTAAACTGAGTGCTTCGGACGATGCGGGCAAAGGACTTCTCTCAAAGCTTGGCTTAACCAAAGAAAGCGGGGCAACCTTTATCGATGGACAAGATTCTAAGATTACCTTGGATGGAGTAGATTACACTGGAACATCAAATAGTTTCTCTGTGAATGGATTAACGATTGAAGCATTAGGAGTTACATCTTCTGATCTATCCGTTACTACTGCTACAGATACGCAGGCGCTATATGATACCGTGAAAAACTTCTTGTCAGAGTATAATGATGTGATTAATGAATTAGCAACAGCTTATTATGCAGATTCTGCTAAGGGTTATGAGCCGTTAACGGATGATGAAAAAGCTACCATGTCTGATAAGCAGGTGGAGGAGTGGGAAGACAAGATTAAGACTTCTCTGCTTCGAAGTGACAGTACCTTGGGAGGTATTATTGATACCATGACATCTGCCATGTCTAGTAACTATAGTATCAATGGTAAGAATTATTCATTGTCTAGCTTTGGCATTGGTACCTTAGGTGTTCTGGGTGCTGGTAAGAAGGAACAGTATGCACTGCATATCAATGGAGATGCGGATGACTCCGCTACTTCTGGAGCGAAAGATAAATTGATGACCGCTCTTACAACAGATCCAGATACGGTTTTAGATTTTATGAAGGAATTATCATCTAAGTTATACAACAACCTAGATGGTAAGATGAAAATGACTTCTCTTAGAAGTGCATATACGATTTACAATGATAAACAGATGACAAAGGAACAGAGTGACTATACCGCCTTAATTAAAGAGTGGAATTCTCGTTTGACGGATGCCGAGGATGCGTATTATAAGAAATTCGCGAGCATGGAATCAACACTATCTAAACTGAATAGTAATAGTAGTTCACTAAGCGGAATGTTCTAATTTGCTGTATGGAATCTATGGTAGATCCTACTCTGTTTTATTGAAAATAGAAAAGCATCCGAGTTTTGGAAAAGAGGTATTTGATTTATGCCAGTTAGAAATGGTTATGCAGCCTATCAGAACAATAAGGTGATGACGGCATCTCCTGGAGAGTTAACACTGATGCTCTATGAAGGAATGATCAAATTCACTAACATTGCGATTATTGGTGTAGAAGAGCATGATATCCAGAAGGCTCATACAAATATTATAAAAACAGAGAATATTATTTCTGAATTGCAGAGTACATTGAATTATAAGTATCCAGTGGCTAAAGATTTTAATAATATCTATGTCTATTTGAAGGAACGCTTGGTTCAAGCAAACTTTAAAAAGGATAAGGCGATATTAGAAGAGTGCTTAGAACATGAGAGAACCCTTAGGGACACCTGGAAGGAAGTTATGAGACTGTCTAAGTCCAATCCATCAGGTTCTACAGCTGTATCTTAATTAATACGAGGAGGTATCATGTCGGATCAGGGATATGTAAAAATGCTCCGGGAGAGCCTAGAGAAAAAGATTGCAATCTTAAATAATATTGAATCGGCTAATGAGGATCAGGCTAGGATCCTGTCGGATCAGATGTCTACCCCGGATGAGTTCCAGGAGAATTTGGAGATTAAAGGAAGACTGATTGCAGAAATCGATCGAATTGATAGTGGGTTTCAGGAACTATTTAATCGAGTGAAGGAAGTCTTCTCCACTGATAAGGAGTCCTATCGTGACGATATCCATGCAATGCAGGAGATGATACGACAGATTACAGATTTAAGTACCCATATCAAGTTGCAGGAACAGGATAATAAGATGCTTGCGGAGAAGAAATTCGCTGACATTCGGTCCACTGCTCGAGACATTAAAAAGAATGAAAGGGCAGTTACTTCTTATTATCAAAATATGATGCAACTAAACAACGTGAATCCTCAATTTATGGATCGTAAGAAGTAAGAAAAGCTTGAAAATAAGCATTCGAAAGAATAATAAAAAAATTCAAATTGACTATTAATATTCGGAATCACCTTCCGATATATATAGTGTAGGGAGATAGGACCTTGGCTCAAAGGAACGTGCGGACGGCGAGCGGGAATAGATCCGATGCTCCGAAAAACAGATAATCTGCAACACGGATGTTGCAGCACAATTCCAAGGAGGAAATTATTATGGTAGTAGCACATAACATGAATGCGGCAAATGCCCAGAGACAGTTGAACATCGTTGACAGAGACCGTTCTAAGGTTACTGAGAAGTTATCCAGTGGTTATAGAATCAACCGTGCAGCAGATGATGCAGCAGGTCTTGCTATTTCCGAGAAGATGAGATCTCAGGTTCGTGGTCTTGATCGTGCAGCTACAAATGCACAGGATGGTGTATCTGTAGTACAGACAGCTGAAGGTGCTCTTAGCACTGTTCATTCCATGCTTCAGAGAATGAATGAGCTGGCTACTCAGGCTGCTAACGACACAAACACAACCAAGGATCGCGGTAACATCCAGGATGAGATTACTCAGTTAACATCTGAAATCAATCGTGTACAGAGCACAACCACGTTCAATACTCAGAAACTTCTGGATGGTACTTTCACGGATAAGAAACTTCAGGTTGGAGCTCAGAAGGGTCAGACTATCTCTATCTCTATCAGCAACATGAATGCATCTTCACTTGGCGTAGGAAGTCTTACTGTAAGTGATAATGCTGCAGCAGGTACATCTATGTCTAAGGTTCAGGAAGCTATTGATACTGTATCTAAGACGAGATCTAAACTTGGTGCTATCCAGAACCGTCTGGAGTACACCATTGACAACCTGAACACCACATCTGAGAACACTCAGGCAGCTGAGTCTCGTATCCGTGATACAGACATGGCTAAGGAAATGGTTTCCTTCAGCAAGGACAACATCCTTGCTCAGGCTGGACAGTCTATGCTGTCTCAGGCAAACCAGTCCACACAGGGAGTTCTGTCTCTGCTTCAGTAATTTTCTGGGCAGGTCATTTAACAACCATAAGAGAAACACCGGCTACGCACGAGCCGGTGTTTTTTTATCTATGTTGATAAAGACGAGATATAGGGCGAATTAAGGAAATACAATATCAAATATATCCTGAAAAGTCTGCATAAAGGAATAATCCTTACGGATTCGATTCAGACCATTTTCTGCAATCTGCATACGTTCATTACTATGATCTAGAAAATAACCAATTTTATCTAGCATATCCTTGGCACTTTCATAATAGACGAATTCTTCTCCTGGGATAAATGCGTTACATAGATCCTCTTGATAATTCGATAAGAGGAAACCTCCTGAGGACATAATATCAATACAACGAAGAGGTATTCCAGTGAAGATACTCCGTAAGGTAATATTTAAATTGATTTTTGAATTATGGAAGACATTCACCATCTCGTTTTCGTAATTGGCAATACCCATATTATTCACCCCAGGGATAACAATCTCGGAGTCCGCGGTAAATAACTTACATTGGCCTGGATATACCTGACCGACTTTGGATAATAGATGAAGTCGTTCCTTAGAAGTTAGTTTTCGATTAATAAAATATCGACTATAGACTTGCTCTGGAGTCTGTAGGTTTCGATTTCCAGACTGATAAGGGACTGCATCCTGCATCATCTGCGTAATTTTAGGCGTGAGAGCATCTTCTATAAAGTTTGCGCCATAAACCATTTCCTGGGCAGCCATCAATCCTTCTAGATAGCCATTGAGATATGAATTTCCCTTTGCGGTAACGCGGTCTAGGAAATCATGTTCATCCTGGTAGAGAGATCCGACAAAGGAGAGATCGCAAGAAGTTTTCTTGCACATAGCCAGATTATGAATGGGATCGCTTTCGGGAAAGAAGGATGCCATATGGTCCGGGTTGCCAGGTAGTACCTTATAGAATACATTAGTTAATCCACCATCACGGAATCTTCGATATTCTGAGCTCTCAAAGGTGAAGACGAAATTCGTTGGATACATGAGAGTAAAGGAATACATGTAGGAATAGGGGTTGTCATAGATAAATGACACATAGGGGATGCCTAGATCCTTACATGCCTCAGCTAATACAGGAAAATAGTTCCAGGAATAGCAGAGGTCGATGGAGTTTGACTCAACAAAGCGGATAACCTCTGAATGAAAAGAAGTACTGACTACTTCCTGAAAGTCCTGATGGAAAAAGGGAAAAGTGGTGTGACCAAGCTCTCTAAATGTTTCTAATGTAGATTCCCTGCCATAACACTTCCAGTCTAGATAGAGAATGTTCATTTGAATCTCCTTATATATTTTTTAATTCAATAATTGTTAAAATCAGTAATCTACGTGATTGGGATTTAGTATTTTTTGAATCTGTACTTGATTAAGAAAATGGAATTTTAAATCAGAAATCTATTTGCTATATCAAGTAGTGTTTTATATAGTGGCTTATTCTAATTATGGAAGAATATAGATGGGAAGTAAACTTGTTTTCTTACATATATAATATGAATAAATTTAATTGTATAAATTCCGATCCGGAAATAATCAGAATATTCATGGAAAATTGCGAAATATTACTAGACACTTAGAAAAAACCGCGTTATACTGAATCTGTATAAGTGGATTTTGTACCCCAATAGACGAATTGGTCTATATTTCATGGAAGAAAGGAGGGGCGTCGATGTCAAGCATTTCTAATGTCTATAATTACTATCTAACGAATTACGGAGCAAGTGCCACTTCGTCTAAGTACGAAGCTCACAAGCGCAGTGAACTGCGTGACACCTACAACCGTATGGTGAAAGCCAATAAGGAATCCCCTCTCTATAAAATCGACATGAATGAGGACGTGGAGAAGTTCGCGCTGGATCTGAAAGAAAGTGCCCGCCGGACCGATAATATCGTATCTGAGCTATCGATTGATGGCGACGATATGCGGGGCGTTTTGAATCGTAAGATTGCCTACACATCTGATCCAGAGACTGTGGATGTCACCTATATCGGAGACCATAGTGATGGAACTGGTGGATTCCAGATTGTAGTGAATAAATTGGCGAAGCCTCAGGTGACGGAAGGGAATTATCTCCGTGCCAGAGGACATGATTTCAGAGAGGGCGACTATAGCTTCGATCTGGATACGGCAAAGACCTCCTATGAATTCCAGTTTCAGGTAGAGGGCACAGAGACCAATCGTCAGGTCCAGGAGAAAATTGCAGACCTGATGAATAAGGCACATGTAGGAATTACAGCTGAACTTGTGGAAAATGAAAACCGTGAGACAGCCCTGCGGCTCACATCCAATCAGACGGGCCTCGCAGATGGTGAGGAGTATCTCTTCCGGGTACAGTCTGGATCCTCATGGGATGAAGTGCATCGCTTGGGATTGGACCAGATCACATCACAGGCTAGCAATGCATCCTTCGAATTAAATGGACGTGAGCGTACGGCATTATCTAATCAGTTTACAATTAATAATGCGTTTGGAGTAACCCTAAAGGGTGAAACGAATGGCCTTGTAACAGTTGGATTTAAGTCCAATACAGAAGCTGCTAGCGATAGCGTGCAGCATCTCGTAGATGCTTATAATAATTTTGCTAAGGTGGGCCAGGCTTACAGGGATGCCAGTGGAAATAGCAAACTCTATAATGAGATTACGGCGGTCGCTAGAAGAATGGATTCGGAGCTGTCTGCTGTCGGGTTGCACACAGATCGAGATGGTATCCTGTCTGTAGACCGAGATCGGCTGGCGAATGTTTTAACCAGCGATGTGTCTGATGATGCATTAGATACGCTGAATAAGTTCAAGAATTCTCTTTCTAGAGAATCGAAGCGGGCTGGCATTGATCCGATGATGTATGTCAATAAATTGGTAGTGGCATATAAGAATCCTGGGAAAACCTTTAGTGCGCCCTATGCGGCTAGTCTCTATGCGGGCTTGCTGGTGAACATGGGACTTTGATATTTATAATGTTTCTACTTAATATAAGTACAATAATTGTGTGAATTATTAAGAATATAAAGTGAATTTGGTTGACAGACCTATTTCTGCCGTGATATAGTGGTACGGCGATGGAAATAGGTCTTTTTTTTATGCCCAAAAATGGGCATAAGCAAACTACAAATAGTTGGAGGTGGAAGTTGTGCGCACGAAGATAACATTAGAATGCACAGAGTGTAAGCATCGTAATTACAATCTTACCAAAGAAAAGCGTCTTCATCCTGAAAGAATGGAACTGAAGAAGTATTGCCCTAACTGCAGAAAACACACTTTACATAAGGAAACAAAGTAAAGGAGTGACTTGCGATGGCAGAGAAGGGTAAGAAAAGCTTGGCAGAGCGTTTTCAGGGACTGAAGATTGAGTGGCAGAAGATTGTTTGGCTAGACAGAGATACTGTTACCAAGCAGACTGTAGCTACTGTAATCGTTGCAGTTGTCCTGGGTATCATCATTGCGGTATTCGATTTAGTAATCCGTCGTGGTGTTGACGTTCTTGTCAAATTGTAATGGAGGCATAGTTTATGGCAGAAGCAGCATGGTATGTCGTTCATACCTATTCCGGATATGAGAATAAGGTAAAAACAAATATCGAGAAGGCGATCGAGAATCGTCACCTGGAAGACCAGATTCTTGAGGTCCGTATTCCCATGATTGATACCATGGAACTGAAGAATGGAGCCAGAAAACAGGTGTCCCATAAAATGTTCCCTGGATATGTTCTCGTGAACATGGTAATGAACGATGACTCATGGTATGTCGTAAGAAATACTAGAGGCGTAACTGGTTTCGTTGGACCGGGATCTAAGCCGATTCCGTTAACAGAAGCTGAGATGCGCCCACTGGGCATCAAACAAGAAGACATCGTTGTTGATTTCGAGGTTGGCGACGTTATCAATGTTATCGGTGGACCTTGGAAGGATACAGTTGGTAAGATTACCGAGATGAATCCTGCCAAGCAGACTGTAACAATTAATGTCGAGCTCTTTGACCGTGAGACACCGGTTGAAATCAGCTTTGGTGATGTTGAAAAACTGAAATAAGGAGGAAATTTCCAATGGCAAAGAAGATTGAAGGCTATATCAAGCTGCAGATCCAGGCCGGAAAAGCTACACCAGCACCGCCTGTTGGACCTGCTCTTGGACAGCATGGTGTAAATATCGTTGAATTCACAAAGGCATTCAACGCAAAGACAGCACAGATGGGTGATACAATCGTACCTGTAGTAATTACAGTTTATACTGATCGTTCATTCACATTTGTGACAAAGACTCCTCCAGCAGCTGTACTTCTGAAGAAGGCAGCTGGTATCCAGTCCGGATCTGGAGAGCCAAATAAGACTAAGGTTGCTAAGGTTACAAAGGCTCAGATTAAGGAGATCGCAGAGACCAAGATGCCTGATCTGAACGCAGCAACTGTAGAAGCAGCAATGAGCATGATCGCTGGAACAGCACGTTCCATGGGCATCGAAGTAGAAGACTAATTCTTGGCTTATTGTAGTGGGAGGGCGGCGCTGATTTTCCCAACAGCGGCCATCGCACACCCGACCGTACCACAGGAGGAAAACAAATGAAACACGGAAAGAAATACATGGACGCCGCTAAGGCGTACGACAAGACAGTTCTTTACGATCCAGCTGATGCTGTAGCTCAGGTAAAGAAGAATTGTACTGCCAAGTTTGACGAGACTATCGAGGTTCATATCCGTACAGGTTGTGACAGCCGTCACGCTGATCAGCAGATCCGCGGAGCTGTAGTACTTCCTCACGGAACTGGTAAGACTGTTCGCGTTCTCGTATTTGCTAAGGGACCTAAGGCTGACGAAGCTTTAGCAGCTGGTGCAGATTACGTTGGAGCTGAGGATTTAATTCCTAAGATCCAGAATGACGGATGGCTTGACTTTGATGTCGTTGTAGCTACACCTGACATGATGGGTGTTGTTGGACGTCTCGGTCGTGTACTTGGACCTAAGGGCTTAATGCCAAACCCTAAGGCTGGTACCGTAACAATGGACGTTACCAAGGCTATCGAAGATATCAAAGCAGGTAAGATTGAGTATCGTCTTGATAAGGCCAATATCGTTCATGTGCCAATTGGAAAAGCTTCTTTCACAGAAGACCAGTTACTTGACAACTTCCAGACCTTAATGAATGCAATCAACAAGGCTCGCCCTGCAACTGTAAAGGGTACTTACCTTAAGAACGTTACACTTGCTCCTACAATGGGACCTGGCGTACGTGTTAACCCTCTGAAGACTGTTCCGAATACTGCTGAGTAATCATCAATCAGTCTTGCACTAGAGTTTTAGTTGACAGCATAAATAAATGATGCTATATTCATATAGCAAATGCCGAAGACAGCAGGTGTCCATATGGACGTAACGCATGCTACCTGCCGAGGGATGAGTACATTTTAGAAATGTAAACCTCTCTGTCGACTGGCAGAGAGGTTTTTTATTGTGCTACCCTTGTTCCTTAAGGGATCATGGTCACACATTTTTAAAAACTCTCCGTATTCGGAAAAATACGATAAGGAGGTAAAATTCGTGGCAAAGGTTGAAATCAAAGCGCCAATCGTAGAAGAAATTTCTAAGAACGTCGAGGGAGCTCAGTCCGTAGTAGTTGTTGACTATCGTGGACTTACAGTTTCTGAGGATACCGCTCTTCGTAAGGCTCTTCGTGAAGAAGGCGTAACTTACAAGGTTTACAAGAATACCATGATGACTCGTGCGTTCGAAGGCACTGACTTCGAGGCACTGGCACCAATTCTTGAAGGCCCTAACGCAATCGCAATCTCTAAGGAGGACGCAACAGCTCCTGCTAGAGTACTTGCAAAGTTTGCTAAGACTGCACCAGCTCTTGAGCTCAAGGGCGGTATTGTTGAAGGAAAGTTCATGGATCAGGCAGGCATCAATGAGATCGCTTCCATCCCATCCAGAGACGAACTTCTCGGCAGACTGCTTGGTTCTTTCCAGGCACCTATCACCAACTTCGCTCGTGTTCTCAAGCAGATCGCAGAGAAGGATGGCGAGGCAGCTCCTGCAGAAGCACCAGCAGCAGAGTAATATACTCGGCAGCATAATTATCGAAATTAATTTTTCAAAAACAATATTATTTAATGGAGGAAAATTATCATGGCAAAGTTATCCAATGATGAAATCATCGCAGCTATTAAAGAGCTTAGCGTAACTGAACTGAACGATCTCGTAAAGGCTTGCGAGGAAGAGTTCGGTGTATCTGCAGCAGCAGGTGTTGTAGTAGCAGCAGCAGGTGCTGGCGCAGCTGCAGCAGAAGAGAAGGACGAGTTCGATGTAGAGCTTACTGAGGTTGGTCCTAACAAGGTTAAGGTTATCAAGGTTGTTCGTGAAGCAACTGGTCTTGGCCTGAAGGAAGCTAAGGATATCGTTGATGGCGCTCCTAAGGTCGTTAAGGAAGCAGCTGATAAGGCTACTGCTGAGGAACTCAAGGCTAAGCTTGAGGAGCAGGGTGCAAAGGTTACTCTTAAGTAATTTAAGTTGAATCACTGTTCTCAATCTAGAGAGTTTAGGATCCCCCATGGTACTTGGGTACCATGGGGGATTTTTTGTCCAGAAAATAAAAACATGGTCTATGTTTCTAAATAGGTATTGACAAAAGGTTGACTTTTCTTGTATTATGTACGTTGCGTTATTGTCGAGCGGTATGCCGTTCGGTTGTAACATATATTGGTAGTAATAAACTTTAAAATATTACGAGAGGTGGAACGTCAATGGAGAAGAAGAAAATGCGTCCAGTCAAGTCCGGAAAAGGCTTGCGGATGAGTTTTGCCCGTCACAGGGAAGTTCTCGAAATGCCTAATTTCATCGAGGTTCAGAAGAGCTCTTATGAGTGGTTTCTGAAAGAAGGATTAAAGGAAGCTTTCGATGATATTTCCCCAATTACAGACTACAGTGATCATCTGAGTCTGGAATTTACGGATTTCAAGCTTTGCAAGGAAGATGTAAAATACACCATCCCTGAGTGTAAGGCTAGAGATGCTACATATGCTGCACCATTAAAGGTGAAAGTGCGTCTCTATAATAAGGAAACAGACGAGATCAACGAGCATGAGATCTTCATGGGTGATCTGCCTCTGATGACAGAGACTGGTACCTTCGTAATCAATGGCGCTGAGCGTGTAATCGTCAGCCAGCTGGTTCGTTCCCCCGGCATCTATTACGCTATTGATCACGATAAGGTTGGTAAGCCACTGTTCTCTAGTACAGTTATCCCTAACCGTGGTGCATGGCTTGAGTATGAGACAGACTCAAATGATGTCTTCTATGTAAGAGTAGACCGTACACGTAAGGTACCTATTACAGTATTTATCCGTTCTCTGGGTATCGGAACTAATCAGGAGATTATTGAACTCTTTGGTGATGAGAAGAAGATTGAAGCTTCTTTCACTAAGGATCCTTCTATCGTTCCTGATAAGGCTCCAAATGGTTCCTATGAGGGTGGTCTCTTAGAGCTGTACAAGAAGATTCGTCCAGGTGAGCCTCTGTCTGTAGATAGTGCTGAGCAGCTGATTAACGGCATGTTCTTTGACCCAAGACGTTATGATCTGGCAAAGGTTGGTCGTTATAAGTTCAATAAGAAGCTTGCGCTGAAGAACCGTATTAATCGTAAGGTTCTGGCTGAGGATGTAATCGATGAGTCTACTGGTGAAGTAATCGCTGAGCAGGGTACTCGCGTAACACGTGAGATCGCTGACCAGATTCAGAATGCTGGTATTCCATTCGTATGGATTCAGACTGAGGAGAAGAACGAGAAGGTTCTCTCTAACATGATGGTTGAACTGACTCAGTATGTGGATTGTGATCCAGCTGAGCTTGGCATTCATGAGCTTGTTTACTATCCAGAGCTGATGAACCTGATGGAGAAGAATCCTAATAAGGAAGACCTCTTAGATGCTATCCGTCGTGATGTACATGAGCTTGTTCCAAAGCACATCACTAAGGAAGATATCTTTGCCTCTATTAACTACAACATGCACTTAGAGTATGGGATTGGTCAGAAGGATGATATCGATCACCTTGGAAACCGTCGTATTCGTGCGGTTGGTGAGCTGCTTCAGAACCAGTATCGTATTGGTCTGTCCAGAATGGAGCGTGTTGTACGTGAGCGTATGACCACTCAGGATATGGAAGGTATCTCTCCACAGAGCTTAATTAACATTAAGCCTGTAACTGCAGCGGTTAAGGAGTTCTTCGGATCCTCACAGCTGTCTCAGTTCATGGATCAGAATAACCCTCTGGGTGAGTTGACTCATAAGAGACGTCTGTCTGCACTTGGACCTGGTGGTCTGTCTAGAGACCGTGCCGGATTCGAAGTACGAGATGTCCACTATACTCATTACGGACGTATGTGCCCTATCGAGACACCTGAAGGACCTAATATCGGTCTGATTAACTCTCTGGCTTCATTCGCTCGTATTAATGAGTACGGCTTCGTAGAAGCTCCTTATCGTAGAATCGATAAGTCCGATCCTGAGAATCCTCGCGTAACGGATGATGTTGTATATATGACTGCTGATGAAGAGGATAATTATCATGTAGCTCAGGCGTCTGCGCCTCTGGATGATAATGGATACTTCACTACAGATACTGTATCTGGTCGTTTCAGAGAAGAGACACAGGCTTACGATAAGACCATGTTCGATTACATGGATGTGTCTCCACGAATGGTATTCTCTGTGGCTACAGCCCTGGTTCCATTCCTGCAGAACGATGACCCTACACGTGCGCTGATGGGATCTAACATGCAGCGTCAGGCAGTACCTCTTCTGACAACTGAGCCTCCTGTAATTGGAACCGGTATGGAGCCAAAGACAGCTGTTGACTCTGGTGTCTGTGTTGTTGCTAAGAATGCAGGTATTGTTGAGCGCGCAGAGTCTAATTACATTCTCATCAAGACGGATGATGGTGACCGCGATGAGTACGTTCTGACTAAGTTCGAGCGTTCTAACCAGTCCAACTGCTACAACCAGCGTCCTATCGTATTCAAGGGCGATCATGTAGAAAAGGGCGAAGTTATCGCTGATGGTCCTTCTACTTCTAACGGAGAACTTGCTCTTGGTAAGAACCCTCTGATTGGATTCATGGAGTGGGAAGGTTATAACTACGAGGATGCGGTTCTGCTGTCTGAAAAGATGGTAATGAACGATGTATATACCTCTATTCATATTGAAGAGTTCGAGATCGAAGCACGTGATACGAAGCTGGGACCTGAAGAGATCACTCGTGATGTAGCAGGTGTCGGTGACGATGCACTGAAGGATCTGGATGAAAATGGTATCATCCGTATCGGTGCTGAAGTTCGTGCCGGTGATATTCTGGTAGGTAAGGTTACTCCAAAGGGAGAGACTGAACTTACAGCAGAAGAGAGACTGCTCCGTGCAATCTTTGGTGAGAAGGCTAGAGAAGTACGTGATACTTCCCTGAAGGTTCCTCACGGTGAGTACGGTATCGTTGTAGATGCTAAGGTATTCACAGCCGAGAACGGTGATGAGCTTCCTCCAGGAGTACGTAAGGCAGTTCGTATCTATATCGCACAGAAGAGAAAGATCTCTGTTGGTGATAAGATGGCTGGTCGTCATGGTAACAAGGGTGTCGTTTCCCGTGTTCTTCCTGTAGAGGATATGCCATTCCTGCCTAACGGACGTCCTCTGGATATCGTTCTGAACCCTCTGGGCGTGCCTTCACGTATGAACATTGGTCAGGTCCTTGAGATTCATCTCTCCCTGGCTGCAAAAGTACTTGGTTTCAATATTGAGACTCCAGTATTCAACGGTGCAGACGAGCACGATATCGGTGATCTCCTTGAGATCGCTAATGACTATGTAAATACACCCCTGGATGACTTCCAGAAGAAGTATAAGGATATTCTTGAGCCAGAAGTAATGCAGTATCTGGTTGAAAATCAGGAGCATAGAAAGCTTTGGGAAGGTGTACCAATCCGTCGTGATGGTAAGGTACAGCTTCGTGACGGTAGAACTGGTGAGAACTTCGATGGCCCAGTTACAATCGGACACATGCATTACCTGAAGCTGCATCACCTGGTTGATGATAAGATCCATGCACGTTCAACTGGTCCTTACTCTCTCGTTACCCAGCAGCCACTTGGTGGTAAAGCACAGTTCGGTGGACAGCGTTTCGGAGAGATGGAAGTTTGGGCACTGGAGGCTTACGGTGCTGCATATACACTTCAGGAAATCCTGACAGTAAAGTCTGATGATGTCGTTGGACGTGTTAAGACTTACGAAGCTATCATTAAGGGTGAGAATATTCCTAAGCCAGGTATCCCTGAGTCCTTCAAGGTTATGCTTAAGGAATTACAGGCACTTGCACTGGATATCACTTTACTTGATGAAGATAACAATGAAGTGAAGCTGAAGGAAACAAGTGAATATGGAAATACAAATATTAATTCCATTATCTCTAGTTCCGACAGAGAAGACAGAAACAAGGGATTTGCCTTCGAAAGCAGCGAAGACTTCACAAAGGGCGGATTCACAACTCAGGAAGTAAATGAAGAGACTGGTGAATTCGTAAATGTAGAAGAAGATGATGCAGATGCGGATATGGCTGAAGACGCATTTGATATTGATGAAGAGTAAGGGAAGGGAGCAACACTTATGCCAGACATTAATGAAAAAGAAGTGAATGAAGGCGTAATCTTCGACTCCATTCGAATCGGATTAGCTTCCCCGGAAAAGATTCGTGAGTGGTCTCATGGTGAAGTTAAGAAGCCAGAGACAATCAACTATCGTACTCTGAAACCGGAAAAAGATGGTCTGTTCTGTGAAAAGATCTTTGGACCAACAAAGGACTGGGAGTGTCACTGCGGAAAGTATAAGAAAATCCGTTATAAGGGTGTTGTCTGCGATCGATGCGGCGTTGAGGTAACTAAGGCCTCTGTCCGCCGTGAGCGTATGGGACACATCGAGCTGGCAGCTCCTGTTTCCCACATCTGGTACTTCAAGGGTATCCCTTCTCGTATGGGATTAATCCTTGATATCTCTCCTCGTACACTTGAGAGAGTTCTGTACTTCGCATCCTATATTGTACTTGAGCCGGGAGATACACCTCTGTCTTATAAGCAGATTCTCTCTGAGCAGGAGTACATGGAAGCAAGAAACCAGTATGGCGATTCCTTCCGTGCAGGAATGGGTGCTGAGGCTGTTCAGGAACTTTTAAGAGAAATCGACCTAGAGAAGGATGCTGAGGAGCTGAAGGCTGAGCTGAAGACTGCAAATGGTCAGAAACGTACTCGTATTATCAAGAGACTTGATGTTGTTGAAGCATTCCGTCTCTCTGGTCAGAAGCCTGAGTGGATGATTCTTACAGTTATCCCTGTAATCCCTCCAGACCTGCGTCCTATGGTACAGTTAGATGGTGGACGTTTTGCGACATCCGATCTGAATGATCTGTATCGTAGAATTATTAACAGAAATAACCGTCTGAGAAGACTGTTAGAGCTGAAGGCTCCTGATATCATTATCCGTAATGAGAAGCGTATGCTTCAGGAGGCTGTTGATGCTCTGATCGATAATGGTCGTCGTGGCCGTCCTGTAACTGGACCTGGTAACAGACCTCTGAAGTCTCTCTCTGATATGCTTAAGGGTAAGTCTGGACGATTCAGACAGAACCTTCTGGGTAAGCGTGTTGACTACTCTGGACGTTCCGTTATCGTCGTTGGACCAGATCTGAAGCTTTTCCAGTGTGGTCTTCCTAAGGAGATGGCTCTGGAGCTGTTCAAGCCTTTCGTTATGAAGGAACTGGTAAAGCAGGGTCTTGCACATAATATCAAGAGTGCAAAGAAGATGGTAGAGCGTGCTTCTTCAGATGACGTTTGGAACGTTCTTGAAGATGTAATTAAGGAGCACCCAGTAATGCTGAACCGTGCTCCTACACTGCATAGACTTGGTATCCAGGCCTTCGAGCCAATCCTTGTAGAAGGTAAGGCTATCCGCCTGCATCCACTGGCATGTATGGCTTTCAATGCCGACTTCGATGGTGACCAGATGGCTGCCCATCTGCCACTTACTCAGGAGGCGCAGGCAGAGTGCCGCTTCATGCTGCTCTCTCCAAACAACTTGCTGAAGCCATCCGATGGTGGTGTTGTTGCAGTTCCATCTCAGGATATGGTCCTGGGTTGCTACTACATCACTCAGCAGCGTGACGGTGAGCCTGGTGAAGGCAAGGTATTCAAGGACATGAACGAGGCTATCATGGCTTACCAGAATCATGTTATTACCCTGCAGTCTAAGATTAAGGTTCGTCGTGAGAAGGTTATGGCAGATGGTACTGTAAAGACCGCTATTATTGATTCTTCTCTTGGTCGTCTGATCTTTAATGAGAAGATTCCTCAGGATCTTGGTTTCGTTGATCGTTCTATTCCTGAGAACGAGCTGAAGCTGGAAGTTGACTTCCTGGTTAGAAAGAAAGAGCTGAAGAATATCTTAGAGCATGTAATCAATATCCATGGTGCAACCAAGACCGCTGAGGTATTGGATGACGTCAAGGCTATGGGTTACAAGTACTCTACCATTGGAGCTATGACCGTTTCTGTCGCAGATATGACCGTACCTGCAACAAAGCCTACTCTTCTTGCTGAGGCAGAGAAGAATGTAGCTGCAATCAATAGAAAGTATAAGAGAGGTCTTCTTACTGAAGAAGGTCGTTATAAGGAAGTCATTGAGACTTGGAAGAAGACAGATGCTCAGCTGACGAAGGACCTGTTATCTGGTCTGGATCAGTACAACAACATCTTCATGATGGCTGATTCCGGAGCCCGTGGTTCTGATAAGCAGATTAAGCAGCTGGCTGGTATGCGTGGTCTGATGGCTGATACATCAGGTCGTACAATCGAGCTGCCAATCAAGTCCAACTTCCGTGAAGGTCTGGATGTACTGGAGTACTTCATGTCTGCGCATGGTGCTCGTAAAGGTCTGTCCGATACTGCTCTTCGTACAGCCGATTCTGGTTACTTAACCAGACGTCTGGTTGACGTATCTCAGGAACTGATTGTTCGTGAGAACGATTGTATGGTGACAAGAAATGGTGAGATTCCAGGAATGTACGTTGAAGCATTCACTGATGGAGATGAGGTTATCGAGTCTCTGGAAGAGCGTATTACAGGACGCTTCTCTTGCTTCAATATTGTAAATGCTGCTGGTGATATCATCGTTAAGGCTGATCACATGATCACAAGAACACGTGCTCACAGAGTTGTAACTGAGGGCGTTGATGAGAAGGGTAACCCAATCACACGTGTTAAGATCAGAACAGTCCTGACATGTAAGAGCCAGGATGGTATCTGCGCGAAGTGTTATGGTATGAACCTGGCAACAGGTCAGCCTGTACAGACTGGTGAGGCTGTTGGTATTATCGCCGCTCAGTCCATCGGTGAGCCTGGTACACAGCTTACTATGAGAACATTCCATACTGGTGGTGTCGCTGGCTCCGATATTACACAGGGTCTTCCTCGTGTCGAGGAGCTGTTCGAGGCACGTAAGCCAAAGGGACTTGCTATTATTACTGAGATTTCTGGTAAGGTATCTATCACAGATGTCAAGAAGGCAAAGGAAGCCCTCATTACAAATGAGGAGACTGGTGAGTCTAAGAAGTATCTGATTCCATTCGGATCTCATATTAAGGTAGCTGATGGCGAGACACTTGCTGCTGGTGATCCGCTTACAGAAGGTTCTGTAAATCCTCACGATCTCTTAGCAGTACTTGGAACAAGAGCTGTACAGGATTACTTACTTCGTGAAGTACTTCGTGTATATCGTCTCCAGGGTGTTGATATCAACGATAAGCACGTTGAAGTTATCATCCATCAGATGCTGAAGCGTGTACGTGTCGAGAAGCAGGGTGATTCCGATCTCCTTCCAGGCGCATTGATCAGCTGGCGTGAGCTTGATGAAATCAATGAGAAGCTTGAGGCAGAGGGTAAGGAACCTGCTACAGCAACTCAGGAACTTCTGGGAATTACAAAGGCTGCTCTGGCAACCGATTCCTTCCTGTCTGCTGCATCCTTCCAGGAGACCACTAAGGTTCTTACCGATGCCGCTATCAAGGGCAAGGTTGATCCACTTCACGGCATCAAGGAAAACGTTATCATTGGTCAGCTGATTCCTGCAGGTACAGGTATGAAGCAGTATCGTAACATCGGTCTTTCTACCGACTATAACGATGCAATGAGAAGACGCATGAGAGCTGCTAAAGAAGAGGCTAAGAGACGCGCTGAGAGAGAAGAGAAGAATGATGCTCCTAAGGCTGAGACAGTAGTTGAAGAGGCAACTGTTGAAACAACTGTAGAGCCTACAGAAGAGTAATTTCAACTCGGTCTACATTTTGAGAATAATAAAGAGACTGGTTCCTAAGGGAACTGGTCTCTTTTTGCTTGACAAAATATTATGCACTCGATATAATACTCTAGCGTGCCTGATGACACGCATCACAAATAATCATAGGAGGTGAAAATAATGCCAACATTTAACCAGTTAGTAAGAAAGGGTAGACAGACATCTGTAAAGAAGTCTAAGTCTCCAGCACTGCAGAGCAGCTTCAATTCTCTGAAGAAGAGCCCAATTAAGTCTGCTTCTCCACAGAAGCGTGGTGTATGTACAGCAGTTAAGACCGCTACCCCTAAGAAGCCTAACTCAGCTCTTCGTAAGATTGCCAGAGTTCGTCTTTCCAACGGAATCGAAGTAACATCTTATATTCCTGGTGAAGGTCACAATCTTCAGGAGCACAGCGTTGTAATGATTCGTGGCGGCCGTGTTAAGGATCTTCCTGGTACACGTTACCACATCATTCGTGGAACACTGGATACAGCAGGTGTTGCTGATCGTAAGCAGGCTCGTTCCAAGTACGGCGTTAAGAGACCTAAGGCTTCCAAGTAATTAGGTCCGCTGTAGTAACAGTTTGGAAGCAAACCATTCACGAAATATGGTTAGTGTTGAGATTTATTTTCCCTTTTGAAAATACGTTTCGCACGAACACCAAGAAGTGAGTACCAATGAATTAATCCAATGATTAAGGAGGGAAGTAACGTGCCACGTAAAGGACATACTCAGAAAAGAGACGTACTGGCAGACCCTATTTACAACAGCAAGGTTGTAACTAAGCTCATCAACAGCATCATGCTGGATGGTAAGAAGGGTGTAGCCCAGAAGATCGTCTATGGCGCATTCGCCAAGGTAGAAGAAAAGACACAGAAGCCAGCTCTCGAGGTATTCGAGGAAGCTATGAACAACGTTATGCCAGTTCTCGAAGTTAAGGCTAGAAGAATTGGTGGAGCTACCTATCAGGTACCTATCGAAGTTCGTCCAGACCGTCGTCAGGCTCTGGGCCTTCGCTGGCTGACAATGTTCTCCCGCAAGAGATCTGAGAAGACTATGGCAGATCGCCTGGCTAACGAGATCTTAGATGCAGCTAGCAATACTGGTGCATCTGTAAAGCGTAAGGAAGAAATGCACAGAATGGCTGATGCTAATAAGGCATTCGCTCATTACCGTTTCTAATCGATTATTTAGCTTTTTTATAGGAGAAATAACATGGGAGAAAGAGAATTCCCCCTCGAGCGTACTAGAAACATCGGTATTATGGCCCACATCGATGCAGGTAAGACCACTCTTACAGAGCGTATCCTGTACTACACCGGTGTAAACTATAAGATCGGTGAGACCTACGAGGGTACTGCTACCATGGACTGGATGGAGCAGGAGCAGGAGCGTGGTATTACTATCACATCCGCTGCTACCACATGTCACTGGACAGAGCAGGAACAGAACGCACCTAAGAAGGGTGCAAAAGCAAACCGTATCAACATCATTGATACCCCAGGACACGTAGACTTCACTGTTGAGGTTGAACGTTCCCTTCGAGTACTCGACGGAGCTGTCGGCGTATTCGATGCTAAGGGTGGTGTTGAGCCTCAGTCTGAGAACGTATGGCGTCAGGCTGATACATATAATGTACCACGTATGGCATTCATCAATAAGATGGATATCCTGGGTGCAAACTTTGAGAACACCGTTAGCGAAATCGTAAGCAAGCTGGGTAAGAACCCTGTTTGTGTTGAGTATCCTATCGGTAAGGAAGATCATTTCGAAGGTATCATCGACCTCTTCGAGATGAAGGAGTACATCTATAACGATAAGACTGGTCAGGATATCACTATCCAGGATATTCGTGAAGACCTGAAGGAAACCGCTGAAAAATGGCATACCGATATGGTTGAGAAGATCTGTGATCTTGATGAAGACCTGATGATGATGTACTTGGAGGGCGAAGAGCCATCTATTGAGCAGATGAAGGCTGCTCTTCGTAAGGGTACAATCGAAAACCTTGCAGTTCCTGTATTCTGCGGATCTGCTCACCAGAACAAGGGTATCCAGAAGATGCTTGATGGTGTTATCGAGTACATGCCAGCTCCAATCGATATCCCTTCTATTAAGGGTACTGATCTGGAAGGTAACGAGATCGAGCGTCATTCTTCTGATGACGAGCCTTTCTCTGCTCTGGCATTCAAGATTGTATCTGATCCATTCGTTGGACGTCTTGCATTTATCCGTGTTTACTCCGGCCACTGCAAGGCTGGTTCCTACGTATTAAACGCTTCTAAGGATAAGAAGGAGCGTGTTGGTCGTCTGGTACTGATGCATGCAAATAAGCGTCTTGAAATTGATGAGGTATTCGCTGGTGATATCGCCGCTGTAGTTGGTTTCAAGAACACTTCTACTGGTGATACTATCTGTGATGAGAACGCACCTGTAATCCTGGAGTCTATGGAATTCCCTGAGCCAGTTATCCAGCTTGCTATCGAGCCTAAGACTAAGGCTGATCAGCAGAAGATGGGTGAAGCTCTTGTAAAGCTTGCTGAAGAGGATCCTACATTCCGTCAGCATACTGATACAGAGACTGGTCAGACTATCATCGCTGGTATGGGTGAGCTTCACCTTGAGATCATCGTTGATCGTCTTAAGAGAGAGTTCAATGTAGAGGCAAACGTTGGTGCACCTATGGTTGCATACAAGGAGACCTTTACTAAGGCTGTTGATCAGGAATACAAGTACGCTAAGCAGTCTGGTGGACGTGGACAGTACGGTCATTGTAAGGTTCGCTTTACACCTATGGATGCAAATGCAGAAGAGACATACAAGTTCGTTAACTCTGTAACTGGTGGTGCTATTCCTAAGGAATACATCCCAGCTATCGATGAAGGTATCCAGGAAGCAGCTCAGTCTGGTATCCTTGCAGGTTACCCTGTAGTTGGTATCGAGGCTGACTGTTATGATGGTTCTTACCATGAAGTCGATTCCTCAGAAATGGCTTTCCATATCGCAGGTTCTATGTGTTTCAAGGAAGCTATGGCTAAGGCGGCTCCAGTTCTTCTTGAGCCTATCATGAAGGTTGAAGTAACAATGCCTGAGGAGTACATGGGTGACGTTATCGGCGATCTGAATTCCCGTCGTGGACAGATCGAAGGTATGGACGATGTAGGAAACGGTAAGATCGTTAAGGCTTTGGTTCCACTGGCTGAGATGTTCGGTTATTCTACAACTCTTCGTTCTGCTACTCAGGGACGTGGTAACTACTCCATGTTCTTCGAGAAGTATGAAGCAGCTCCAAAGAATGTTATGCAGAAGGTTATCGACGACCAGAAGAAGTAATTCTAAAGAGTTAAAATCATATTATGGGTCAGGGCTGAGAAATTCTCGGTCCTGACTATAAAAAGGTTGAAAAACCTTGAACTCTCGCATATAATCAATTTTATCTGAGAGTTTTTAAACAGACACAAATAAAATGCCAAAAGGCAAATGTTTTAAGGAGGAAGTTTCAAATGGCAAAGGCTAAATTTGAGAGAACTAAACCGCATTGTAACATCGGAACCATCGGTCACGTTGACCATGGTAAGACAACTCTGACTGCAGCTATCACAAAGGTACTTTCAGAGCGTGTAGCAGGTAACGCAGCTTCTGCTTTCGATCAGATCGATAAGGCACCAGAAGAGCGTGAGAGAGGTATCACTATCTCTACAGCACACGTTGAGTATCAGACTGAGGCTCGTCACTACGCACACGTTGACTGCCCAGGCCATGCTGACTATGTAAAGAACATGATCACTGGTGCAGCTCAGATGGATGGTTCTATCCTCGTTGTTGCTGCTACTGACGGTGTTATGGCTCAGACTAAGGAGCACATCCTTCTTGCTCGTCAGGTAGGTGTTCCTTACATCGTAGTATTCCTGAACAAGTGCGACATGATCGATGACCCTGAGCTCCTTGAGCTGGTTGAGATGGAAGTTACTGAGCAGCTTGAAGAGTACGGCTTCGAAGGTTGCCCAATCATCAAGGGATCTGCTTTCCAGGCACTTCAGGATCCTAGCGCTCCTGCAAAGCTTGCAAACGGTGATCCTCTTGATCCTTCTAACCCTGATAAGAACTGGGGAGATTGCATCATGGATCTTATGAACACTGTTGATGAGTTCATTCCTAACCCAGAGCGTGATACTGATAAGCCTTTCCTTATGCCTGTAGAGGATGTATTCACAATCTCTGGTCGTGGTACTGTTGCTACTGGTCGTGTAGAGCGTGGAACACTTCGCCTCAATGACCCTGTAGAGATCCTTGGTATCCATGAGGACAAGGTTGAGTCCGTTGCTACCGGTATCGAGATGTTCCGTAAGCAGATGGATGAGGCTATGGCTGGTGATAACATCGGATGCCTGCTTCGTGGTGTTGACCGTGACTCTATCGAAAGAGGTCAGGTTATCGCAAAGCCTGGTACTGTAACTTGCCATACTAAGTTCAAGGCTCAGGTTTACGTACTGACAAAGGATGAGGGTGGTCGTCACACTCCTTTCTTCAATAACTATCGTCCACAGTTCTACTTCAGAACAACTGACGTAACAGGTCTTATCACTCTTCCAGAAGGAACAGAGATGTGTATGCCTGGTGATAACATCGAGATGACTGTTGAGCTGATCCATCCAGTAGCTATGGAGCAGGGTCTTACATTCGCTATCCGTGAGGGTGGTCGTACTGTAGGTTCAGGTCGTGTATCTGAGGTTATCGAGTAATTTTTAATTACAAATAACATTTAAGAGCCCTCGGGAGTAATTCCGAGGGCTCTTTTTTGCGTGGTGCGCCTAGCGGCGCACGTTTCTTACGGGTTAAAGTCCCGAATCCGCCCGGTAGTGGGAAGGATATAGCCGAAGGCAAGGGTGTCCGTCGTGAGGCGGAATCTGAAGGAAGCTGGATGTGG
>Ga0256405_10000871_pt1 | contig 91560 bp, 89 predicted proteins | sample RumenRJG_02DNA_FD_189096 | JGI IMG/M metagenome (GOLD analysis project Ga0256405, IMG submission 189096) | Bovine rumen microbial communities from Lethbridge, Alberta, Canada - RJG_02 | ecosystem: Host-associated > Mammals > Digestive system > Stomach > Rumen | place: Canada: Alberta...
CAGCTTTGTCGGCAAGATTGACTTGCCCGAATAACCGCCCGACCTATCCGACACAATGGCCAAGTGTCGGATAGGAACGGCAAAATTTTTTGCACTTCTATTGCTTCTTTATCACACATAAGCAAATGCTTGTGTATTGAAACCTCATTCGTCAGCCTACGGCTGCCACCTTCCCCATAGGGGAAGGCTGTTGGTTAATGGCAGGTAATTACTAACTTAAGCCGAAAAGGATTTCTCCGGGGCTTGAATCTTTCTGGAAGAGTGTTCCCAAAAGTGTAAGGCAATTAATAACTGCTACAAAAATTTTGTAGCAGTTATTTTTATGTGCTATAGTATAGGGTACAACGATTATCTGTATATTTAATGTTAGGAATAAATATCATGGAACTGGAAAAAGCCTTAATTGAATATTGGCGAGAGCATGAATTGACCAGTGCTGGAGATACGGTGGTGGTGGCCTGCTCCGGGGGACCGGACTCATTGGCCCTCTTGAACCTATTATGGCGATTGCAGGAAGAACTGTCTGTCCGCGTGGTGGCAGCTCACTACGAGCATGGTATCCGGGGGGCGGAGTCGAAGGCTGACGCAGACTTTGTTCGGGCATACTGCGAGAATAAATCCATCCCTTTTCTTATGGAGGCAGGAGATATTCCAGCCATTAGCCAGGGCACTGGGGAGTCTCTCGAGACCTGTGCCCGGCGGATGCGCTATGATTTTTTACATCGTGTGGCAGCACAAAATAATGGTGCAGTAATCGCCACTGCCCATCATGCTGATGATCAAGCGGAAACCGTGCTTATGCATATTCTTAGAGGCAGTGGCATTAAGGGCTTGGGGGGGATTTTACCTAAAAGGGATAACATTATTCGCCCATTGCTGTTTTGTACTAAAGCCGATTTGGTGGCTTACTGCCAGGAGCAAGGACTAACCCCAAGGATGGATGCTACCAACGATCTTGCCGACTGTACCCGGAACAAAATACGGCTGGAGCTGTTACCAATTTTGCGGGAACAATATAACAGTAATATCAATAATAATTTATGCAATTTGGCGGAAATGGCAGGAGCCGAGGAGGAGCTTTTACAGGACTTGTGTGGGCAGGCGGTTAGTAAACTGGGTATTGAGCCCTCAAGCGAGGAAATATCCTGTTCTGTGGAAGGATTTTTGGCGCAGCCTTTGGCTGTGCAGCGACGGTTGATTCAGTATATGGCCCAGCAATTGGGTAGCACCTTTAGCTTCGTTCATATTGAAAGCCTGCGAAAGCTTATTCAGAGACATGTTACCGGTACGTCAATTAATTTACCAGGGGACTGTCAGGGACGGATAAGCTATAATATAGTATATTTATCAAAAAAACCTAGTGTTTTAGGTGCAAATAATGCTACAATAAAAGATACCCCATTGGAAATTCGGTTAAAAGCCTTTTCGGAAGTTCATCTGCCCAGGGGCGGGGTTATCAGTGCCAAGCTTACGGATAGTTTGCTGGCAGAAGGGCCCTTTTCCAAGGACTGCGTTTACTTTGATGTGGCTAAATGTGGAACCGAAGTAGTGATATGTTACCGCAAGCCGGGGGACAAACTGCGCCTGGCGGTGGGACATAAAAAGTTAAAGGATTTGTTGGTGGATGAAAAAATTCCACGGGACTGCCGGGATAATATTCCTTTGGTTATGAACAAAGATACCGGGGAAATAATCTGGGTAGCGGGGGTAAGACAGACCGCGGTCGCTTTGGCCGATGAAAATACAAAGCAGTATCTTATTCTTTCATACAGGGAAAAGGAGTAGACAAAAATGTTGAAGGATTTGGAAAGTGTAATGTTTGATGAGAAGGCTATTGCCGCAAAGGTTTCAGAGCTTGGTCAGCAGATCACCAAGGACTATGCGGGCAAGGATGTACTTGTAGTAGGTATCTTAAAGGGCGCAGCTGTGTTCTTTACGGACCTTATCAGACAGATTAACCTGCCAATTAATATTGATTTTATTGTGGCTTCCAGCTATGGCGATGGTACGGAAACAAGCGGTAAGGTGGATATTAAAAAGGATTTGGAAAAGGATATTGCTGGCCGTCATGTTATTCTTGTAGAGGATATTATCGATTCTGGTATAACCATGAACAGCCTTATGGCTATTCTGCGGGAGCGTAAGCCAGCCAGCGTCAAGTTGTGTGCACTTTTATCCAAGCCATCTCGGCGTCAGATTGATGTGCCGATTGATTATTGTGGCTTTGAGGTGCCGGATGAGTTCTTGGTAGGCTATGGACTGGATTATGCGGAAAAATATCGCAATTTGCCAGTTATTGGGGTTCTGAAAAGAGAAATTTACACCTGATTTGTAAGAAAGGCATTAAAATGGTATAATTGCTTGTTGAGAAACAACTATACCTTTTTATCAGGGAGGTTCCGTATTGGTAAAGTTTATTAGAAATGTAGGGTTTTACCTGCTGGTAATTTTTGTTGCCATTACTTTGATAGATTATTTTTCCAACAAGGCTCCGGCCCGTATGGTGATGAACTATTCATCATTTGTGCAGCAAGTAGATGAAGGCAAGGTAGCCAAGGTTGTTATTGTTGAAAATAACATTAAAGGTACCCTGACTGATGGTACCGAATTTGATACTGTGTTGCCTACCTATCCTGGACAGGATGGAGAGATTCTTAAGGCATTGCAGGCCAAGAATGTGGAGATTAAGGCGGAGAATCCGCCAGAACCACCTTGGTGGTCTACCCTTCTGTCATCACTGCTGCCAATATTATTGTTGATTGGCGTCTGGGTGTTCTTTATGCAGCAGAGCCAAGGCGGTGGCGGCAAGGTTATGTCCTTTGGCAAGAGTCGGGCTCGTATGAGTGGTGGCGACAAGGTAAAGGTGTCCTTTGAGGATGTGGCCGGTGCTGATGAAGCCAAGCAGGAATTAGAAGAAGTGGTAGAGTTTTTGAAGCATCCAGCCAAGTTTAATGAGCTGGGAGCAAAAATTCCTAAGGGCGTCTTGCTCTTTGGCCCTCCGGGTACCGGTAAGACATTATTGGCCAAGGCTGTAGCCGGTGAGGCAGGAGTTCCGTTCTTCTCAATCAGTGGTTCGGATTTCGTGGAAATGTTTGTAGGCGTAGGTGCCTCCCGAGTTCGTGATCTCTTTGAGCAGGCCAAGAAAAATTCTCCATGTATCGTATTTATCGATGAAATTGATGCGGTTGGTCGTCAGCGTGGCGCCGGTTTGGGCGGTGGCCATGATGAGCGGGAGCAGACTTTGAACCAGATGCTGGTAGAAATGGATGGTTTCGCTGCTAATGAAGGCATTATTATAATTGCTGCTACCAACCGGCCAGATATATTAGATCCAGCTTTACTTCGCCCGGGACGCTTTGATCGTCAGATTGTGGTGGACAAGCCGGATGTTAAGGGGCGGGAGGCCATCTTAAAGGTTCATACCAAGGGTAAGCCAGTAGACAAGGATGTTGACCTTAACGTATTGGCTCGCCGGACTCCAGGGTTTACCGGAGCCGATTTAAGCAATCTGGTTAACGAGGCCGCACTTTTGTCAGCTCGTTTGAATAAGAAAACCATTGCCATGCAGGAAATGGAAGCATCCATTGAGCGGGTAATGGCTGGACCAGAGCGTAAGTCCAAGGTTATGAGCGATAAGGAAAAGAAGCTCACTGCTTACCATGAAGGCGGGCATACTCTGGTAGGAATGCTGCTGCCAAATGCGGACCCTGTTCATAAGGTTACTATTATTCCACGAGGTCGGGCCGGTGGCTACACTTTGATGTTGCCAAAGGAAGACCGTTCCTACGCTACTCGGGGCGAGCTGCTGGATCAGTTGAAGACCCTGTTGGCTGGTCGGGTGGCCGAGGAAGTGGTATTGCAGGAAATCAGTACTGGAGCTCAGAATGATATTCAGCGGGCTTCCCAGCTGGTACGCAATATGATTACCCAGTATGGTATGAGCAGTCTTTTGGGGCCTGTGGCTTATGGTGAGGATAAAAATCATCAGGTATTCCTGGGCCGTGATTTCAATAATCAGCGCAATTATTCCGAGGAAGTTGCCAGTGAGATTGACAAAGAAGTTCGTCGCTACATTGAGGAAGCCTACGAGGAATGCCGTCGCTTGTTGACTGAGAATGTTGATAAGCTGCATCTTATTGCGGAGGCCCTCATTGAGAAGGAAACCTTGGAAGCTGCTGAATTGAAAGAATTGGTGGGCTTTGGTAATGTTACCGAAAAGGAAGATGCCAAGCCAGAAGAGCCAAAATCCGATGACCATGATGACAATGAGCCAAAACTTATCCCCGTGGAACCGGTGGAGGCAGTTACTGCTCAGGGTCAAAATGCTGTAGAGGATGAGGCCGCTGAGGTGGAGGTTCCTTTTACCGATCCGGAACCTAAACTGAATAGTTCAACCAAAGAATAAATATATAGGGGCTGAAGCATGGATTATAGGTGCAACAGCCCCTTTGATGATTTTGGGAAAAAGAGGAACGTGACATATGCGAAAGGCGATTTTGGAGCTTTTGCGATCATCGAGGGATAAATACATTTCCGGGGAAGAAATAGCAGCCAGCCTGAAGGTTTCCCGGACAGCGATATGGAAACATATCAAGGAATTAAAAAATGCTGGTTATGAGATTGAAAGCATTCCCCGTAGTGGATATCGGCTGGTTAGTACACCGGACCGGCTGTTGCCGGATATAATTTCCCACGGATTGAATACGGAAATTATTGGCAGCAGCCTGAAATATTTTGACGAGATAGGCTCTACAAATGTTGAAGCCAAGCGGCTGGCTGCTCAGGGGGCTTCAGATGGCACCTTGGTAATAGCGGAAAGTCAAAATGCCGGCCAGGGTCGGTTGGATCGGAGCTTTTTCTGTCCCCGGGGGGGGATCTGGTTTTCGGTGATTTTACGACCGACATTTTTTCCGCGGGAAGCTCCTAAAAGTACCCTTATGGCGGCTGTGGCCGTTACTCAAGCTATGCGGGCTTTTAAGCTGGAGGCTGGTATAAAGTGGCCTAATGACATACTTTATCAGGGAAAGAAGCTGGTGGGTATTTCTACGGAAATGAGTGCGGATATTGACCGGATTAATTACGTAGTTATTGGTATTGGTATTAATGCAATTATTTCCCAGGAGCAATTCCCGGCGGATTTACAGGATAGAGCGGCTTCCATGTCCATGTTTTTGGGGAATTTTGACCGCATAGGTTTTTTCCAGCAGGTGTTACGTAATTTGGAAGCCGTATATAAAGAAGTACAGAGCCAGGGATTTGAGCCTATATTGCAGGAATGGCGTCAGTTGTCTGTGACTCTGGGAGAAGAAGTTAATGTTTTGGGAATTAAGGAAACATTTTCCGGTCGGGCAGTGGATATTGCCGAGGATGGTGCCCTGCTCATAGATGTGGGCACAGAAATCAGACCGGTTTATGCCGGAGACGTGTCCATCCGGCCCAAAAGTTAATTGTGGAGGATAGTATGCTTTTAGTTATCGACATTGGAAACAGTAATGTGGTGTTGGGAACTTATGATGGAAAGAAGCTGTACCGTCATTGGCGCGTGTCTACGGAACGGCAGAAAACCAGTGATGAATATGGTATGGAAATCAATAATCTGTTTTTGTATCATGGCATAAAAATGGAAGATATCACAGCTGTAATCATTTCCTCAGTAGTACCGCCCCTGGTGGTACCTATGGAGAAAATGTGTGAGAGATATTTTCACTTAAAGCCGATTATTGTGGGACCTGGCATCAAGACTGGTATCCGCTTGAAATACGAAAATCCTCGGGACATTGGTGCTGACCGCATCGTGAATGTGGTAGGTGCCTATGAGCAGTATGGCGGCCCGTTGATTGTTATAGATATCGGAACGGCTACCACCTTTGATGTGGTAGATGAAAATGGTGATTTTTTAGGTGGTGTTATTTCCACTGGTTTGGGGACCTCGGCGGAAGGCTTGTTCCAGAAGGCGGCCAAACTTCCAAGAATTGAGTTGGTTACCCCGAAGAATATCATTTGCCGTAATACTATTACCGGTATGCAGGCGGGGATTATCTTTGGCTTTGTAGGCCAGATAGATGAAATCGTTCGCCGGATAAAAAAGGAATATGGCAAGGATATGAAGGTAATTGCCACTGGCGGTTATGCCAAGATGATTGCCAAGGAATCACAGACTATAGATGAAATAGATCATTTTCTCACCTTAACTGGTTTGCGGGTGCTCTATGAAAGGAATCAGTAAATGAAAATTGGCAAATTTGATTTCCCGATTCCGGTGTTTTTGGCTCCCATGGCGGGGGTTACGGATACGCCGTACCGGATTTTGGCCAGGGAGATGGGCTGCCCCTTGGTGTATTCTGAAATGGTCAGCGATAAGGGAATTAATTATCGCAACGAGCATACCCTGAAAATGCTGCATACTGAGGAACTGGAACGGCCAATGGCTATGCAGCTTTTTGGGGCGGAACCGGACAGTGTGGCCCGGGCAGCGGAATATATTGAGTCCTTGGGCTGTGCGGATATATTGGATTTTAATATGGGCTGTCCAGCTCCTAAGGTGGTAAAAAATCACGAAGGCTCAGCCATGATGCTGGATCCGGAGCGTTCCTATAAGGTGTTGAAGGCCCTGGTGGGAGCAGTAAGTATGCCGGTTACGGTTAAGATGCGCATTGGCTGGGATAAGGAACACATCAATGTGTTGGAAATGGCCAAAATGGCTGAAGAGGCCGGAGTGCAGGCGGTAGCAGTGCATGGCCGGACACGGGAGCAGTTTTACCGGGATCAGGCTAATTGGAAAATTATTCGACAGGTAAGGAAATCCTTGAAAATTCCCGTTATCGCCAACGGTGATATCAGAAATGTGCAGGATTTAATTCACATTCGGGAAATAACTGGCTGTGAAGCAGTGATGGTGGGCCGGGCGGCCCAAGGTAATCCTTGGATCTTCCGTCAGCTGACCCAATATCTGAAAACCGGGGAAATTTTACCGGGACCAACTATGGCGGAGCGCAAGGAAATAATTATCCGCCATTTGGATATGCTCCTGAAATTCAAGGGAGATTATGTTGGGCCACGGGAAATGCGCAAGCATGCTACCTGGTACACCAGAGGCATCAAGGGGAATGCGGAGCTGCGGGTACTTTTCAATAAAGCCGAAACCCGGGAGGATTTTTTGAAAATATTGGATAAGATGAAATAAGAGGGATAATTATGGCAAAGGACAGCAAAAAAACAGAAAAAAAAGATAAGGAACAGCCTATTTGGGTGAAATATACCGAGGCAGAAAAGAAGGCTCTCCAGAAACTTAATGATGGCTACAAGGATTTCTTGAGTAACTGCAAAACCGAGCGGGAAAGTGTTGTTGAAGCGGTAAAACAAGCTGAAAAGGCTGGCTATAAAAATCTTGATGAAATAATTTCCAAAGGGAAAAAGCTTAAGGCTGGGGATAAAGTCTATGCCACCTGTATGGGTAAGGCCATGGTGCTGTTTAATATTGGTACCGAGTCCCTGGAGCAGGGGATGGCCATTTTAGGGGCGCATATTGACACCTGCCGTTTGGATTTAAAGCAAAAGCCTTTATATGAAGCCGGCGGCATGGCGTATTTTGATACCCATTATTATGGCGGTATCAAGAAATATCAGTGGGTGACCCTGCCATTGGCTCTTCACGGTGTAGTGGTTAAGCTGGATGGCAGTGTGCAGGAAATTGTTATCGGTGAAGATGATAAAGATCCGGTATTCTGTGTCACTGATTTGCTTATTCACCTGTCCCAGGAGCAGATGGAGAAAAAGGCTTCCAAGGTCATTGAGGGAGAAAAATTAGATGTGCTTATTGGCAGTAATCCATTAAAGGGTGAAGAAAAGGATGCGGTAAAGGCCGGAATCCTTAAGCTGCTCAAGGATAAATATGACTTGGAGGAGGATGACTTTATTTCGGCGGAGCTGACTATGGTGCCAGCGGGTAAAGCCCGGGATTTGGGATTGGACAAGAGTATGGTACTGGCCTATGGACATGATGACCGGGTGTGTGCCTATACTTCCCTGGTGGCCATGCTGGAAACCAAAAAGGTAAAACGTACAGCATGCTGCTTGCTGGTGGATAAAGAAGAAATCGGCAGCGTGGGAGCTACCGGTATGCAGTCTAAATTCTTTGAAAATACCGTGGCGGAATTATTGCACGCGTTAGGGGGCTATAATGGCATTTCTCTGCGCCGCTGTCTGGCAAATTCCTGGATGCTATCCTCCGATGTAAGCTCGGCCTATGACTCTTTGTATGCAGCGGCTTTTGACAAAAACAATGTGGCTTATATCGGTAAGGGGATGGTATTTAATAAATTTACTGGTCGGGGCGGCAAATCCGGTTCCAACGATGCAAGTGCGGAGTATTTGGGTAAAATCCGGGCTATTATGAAAAAACACAAGGTCACCTTCCAGACGGCGGAGCTGGGTCGGGTAGACCTGGGTGGTGGTGGAACCATCGCCTATATTATGGCTCTTTATGGTATGAATGTTATTGATAGTGGCGTGGCTGTGCTTAGTATGCATGCTCCTTGGGAGGCAGTAAGCAAGGTGGATGTTTACGAGACCATGAAGGGCTACAAGGCCTTTTTGCAGGAAATCTGACACTGAATAGGTGTACTGGTGCATTTACCAGGGGAGGAAATTGGACATGAAAATTAAACTGTTAATATTGGCGCTGGCCACTCTGGCACTGGCTATTCAGCTGCCCTTAAATGCGCAGGCAGACAAGGGGGGCGAAATACCTTTGCGGGGAGTGGTGGAAGGTTTTTATGGAACTCCCTGGACCCACGAACAGCGCTTGGATATGCTGTCCTTTATGGCATCTAAGGATCTGAATGCCTATATTTATGCCCCCAAGGATGATGAATTTCATCGGAAATTTTGGCGCCAGCCCTATCCGGCGGATAAATATGCTGAATTAAAGGAATTGACCCAAAAGGCCAAGCAGCTGAATATTGATATTGTCTTTGCGGTATCCCCAGGCAATGATATCGATTTTTCCGGGGCCAATAAGGAAGGGGACCGGAAGGCCATGGTGGCTAAGCTGAAGGCCATGTATGATATTGGTATTCGGCATTTTGCCTTGTTCTTTGATGATATACCGGAAAAGGATGCGGCGGGTCAGGCGGAGTTCGCCAACTGGATTAATAAGCAATTCATAAAGAAGAATAAAGGTTGTCGGCCGTTAATTTTAGTGCCGACAGAATATTACCTGCGGGATATGGAAGCCGAGGGCAAGGCCAAGGAGTATACGGCTACTTTAGCTGCCAAGCTGGACAAGAATATTATGGTACTGTACACCGGGGCGGAGGTATGCCCGGATGGTTTGGACAAAGCTACGGTGCGTCGGGCTAATGAAATCTATGGTCGCTCCCTGGGAATTTGGTGGAACTATCCCGTGTCAGATTACTTAAAAGAAAAGCTGGCATTGGGACCGGTGGACAATATTGATAAGGAAATCACCAACAAGGATGTACCGGCCTTTTTCATCAATCCTATGGAGAAGCCGGAGCTTTCCAAGATTGCCATTGCCACTGGTGCAGATTATGCCAAGAATCCAACTGGCTATGATGAAAATGCTGCCTGGGAGCAGGCTATTGATGAGCAATATGGTGATTTGGGGAAGGATATGAAGCTATTTGCCAGTCATTCCCAGCGCATGGAAAATAGTTGGGCTCATATTGGCCGGGCGGATGCACCAGAATTGCAAAAGCTCTATACCGCTTTATGGTCTTTGGACACGGGGAGCAAAACCATTCCTAAGACAAAGGTAGTTGAAACTTTGTTGGAGAAAAATCAGGAAAGACAGCAGGCTTTGAACCGACTGGGAGACCAGCTGCCGGCCAAGGTGTTGGCAGAGTGCGAGCCGCAACTGGAGCAGCTGGCCTTCATGACCGTTGCTGAGGAATACGCTTTGAAAATACTGGAATCTGATGGCAACAAGGATCAGCAGGAAGGATTATTCTTAAAGCTTGCCATAGCTCAAAGTCAAATCGCAGATAAGGATACAACAGCAAAGATTTCCGAAAAGGCCCTGGGCAAATTCTTAGATGACTTTGTTCATTGGCAGGCCAAAAAATGCAGGAGCTCTGACCAACAATGATTGATTTTATTGTTAGAAGGTTTATAAAAAACAGTGAAGAAATAAATGATGTAAAGGTACGCACCCAATACGGCTATTTAAGCGGTGGTGTGGGGATTGCGGTGAACGTGATTTTGTGTTGTGTCAAAATGTTCATTGGATATCTTTGTGGTTCCATTGCCATTATCGGTGATGCAGTGCACAATCTGGCGGATGCCGGCGCATCGGTAATCACTATCTTCGGCTATCATTTATCCGCCAAACCGGCGGATCCGGAGCATCCCTTTGGCCATGGTCGTATCGAATACGTGGCGGGGCTGGTTATTGCTGCGGCTATTCTGATTATCGGTGTGGAGCTGATGCGTTCCTCAGTAGATAAAATACTCTATCCGGAGCCTATGGCTGCCACATTGGAAATTGTTATCATCCTGACAGCATCTCTACTTTTGCAGCTTATGTTGGGACTGTTTAACCGGGGACTGGGGAAGAAAATTGATTCTCCGGCTATGCTGGCAGCAGCAACTGACAGCCTAAGTGATTGTGTGGCTACCTTTGTGGTTATACTCTGTCTCATTGTGAATCTTACTCTGGGGCATGATTATGATGGTATGGCAGGTATTGTGGTGGCCCTGTTTATTATTCATAGCGGTTGGGGCGCAGCCAAGGATACCTTGCAGCCACTGCTGGGGGAGGCTCCGGATCCGGAGTTTGTTCGAAGTATTACCCGACGGGTGTTGGAGGAGAAGAAAATAATTGGTGTCCATGATGTGATTGTGCACAATTATGGACCGGGCCGTATTTTTGTGTCCCTTCATGCCGAGGTCCCTGCTAATATGACTCTGCTGGCTGCCCACAACATAATTGATAAATTGGAGCAGTCCATCAGTGAGGAGTTTAAAGTGTCCATGACAGTGCACGTGGACCCTATGGTGGAAGATGATCCTATTCAAAATGAAATCCGTAATCGTCTGTACCATATATTGGCAGCCATTGATCCGCTCTTTACTTTCCATGATTTTCATCTCACGGCCAGCGGCTGCATTGTTTTTGATGTGGCAGTACCCTATTCTTGCAAGCTGGAGGATGAGCGGGTGGTAAGTATGATTACAGAGGATATCAGCCAAAGCTATCCTCAGTATCAGCTTCACATTAAGGTGGACCGTTGTTAGCAAAAATATCATTATGTTAGTGCATAAGTAGTTGACAGGCATTGGGCAAAGTGCTATTATTTCTCTTGTGAAGCATAGTCTTCCGCAATTAATTGAACAATTTTATATTGATTGGAACAGGTGCCTATTACTGTATAGTATGGCCTAACAAGATAAGCTGGTTTAATGCCAGCACGGTCCCGCCACTGTATCAGGGAGCGAAATCACATTTATGTCACTGGAATGTTCTGGGAAGGCGTGATGGAGCGATGATCTGGAGTCAGGAGAACTGCCTGTTTGACAATCACCGTTTGACCTGCGAGTGATGGGGAAGGGGATTTATACATTATCTTTGTGTGCAAATCCTGGCTAGGTTAGTCAGGATTTTTTATTGGACACCGAAATCATAGACCTTCTGCCAGCTTGCAGCTCATGAGCTTGTCAGAAGGTTTTTTCTTGTGGTTTCAGCGCTGCAAGGAAAGCATTGCTCATACATTTCATTCATTGGTTGCCCCGTGCAACGCTAGCTTTCGAGCAGGTGGAGCTGTTCGAAAGCTATCTTTCTTTTTGGGTGATATTACAATGCAATAAACAATAATATTATCATTTATACCAGATTTATTATTGTTGTCGCCTGCTGCTGATTTATGCCTTGACATTTGTCGTTTGGCTTGCTTTAATATAGAGGTTGCTTAGTTAAAGGATATTTTATTTAGGAAAATTAGGGGGAGATTTTGTAATGGACACAGCAATAATTCTTATTGCGCTTATCGGTCTTATGTACATGGCATATCGTGGTGCTTCGGTTATTTTGGTGGCTCCGCTGTTTGCTGTGGTGGCTGCACTGGGAAGTGAACATGCAGTGTTGCCAATATTCAGTGAGCTTTATATGACTAAAGCCGCTGAATATGTGAAGAATTACTATCCAATATTCTTGTTTGGTGCTGTATTCGCCCGCCTTATGGAAAAGGGCGGCATGGCAGCCTCCGTTGCCGGAAAGATCATTGAAATCTTAGGCGAAAAGCGGGCGGTATTGGCTGTGCTTTTGGGTTGCGGTGCCTTGACCTATGGCGGCCTGTCTGTGTTCGTTGTTGCTTTCGTTATGTATCCGTTTGGTGCAGTTGTATTTAAGAAAGCGGATATCCCTAAACGTCTGTTGCCAGCGGCTCTTTGGATGGGTATTTTCTCCTTTGCCATGGTTGCTTTGCCTGGTACCCCACAGATTCAGAATATTATTCCTTCATCATATTTTGGTACTTCTACCTGGTCCGGTATCGGTATTGGCCTCTTTGCCACCATCATTTTCCTGGTTATGGGCTGGGGCTGGATTTCCTTCCGGGCTAGTCGCCTGAAGGCTCAGGGCGAAGGCTATGGCCGTCATATTGAATTTGGCCAGCGCCGTCATAAATTGCCAAATCCCGACTGGAAAATTTCCTGTGTACCATTGTTGATGGTAATTGTCTTGAATGTTATTTTGTCCAATCCATTCGGTTGGGAATGGGGCTTCCATTGGAATGCTGATTCCCTGGATTCTTTGGGAGGAATGAATCTTTCCTTGTTGGCTCACTCCGTAGCTAAGATTTCTGCTGGTTGGTCCATCAGTATTTCCCTGATTATCAGTAGTATTGTGGCGGCAATTATTGCCCGTCGTCATCTTCGTCTGCAGGATGGTATGATGACCACCATTAATGGTTCGGCAGTGTCTTCTTGTAGTGCGGTTTTAAATGTAGCTTCCGGCTATGCCTTTGGTTGCGTTGTGGTAAGCCTGGGTGGTTTCGCTGTTATAAAGGAGCTGCTTTTGAACTTGGATTTCGGCGGTGGCCCATTGTTTTCTGCAGTACTCACCACCAATGTAATGTGCGGTATTACTGGTTCCGCGTCCTCTGGCTTGACCATTGCCCTGTCCATGTTGGGTGACCAGTGGGCTCAGATGGCTACGGCAGCCGGTATTCCTTTGGAGGTTCTCCACCGTATTGTGGCAGTTTCTTCCATTGGTATCGATCCGGTTCCTCATGCGGGAGCTTTGGTTACCTTGTTGGCCATTTGCGGCCTTAGCCACAAGGAGTCCTATGCTGATATCATCGTTTTGATGGGCATGAAGTTCCTGGTACCATTCCTTTGTGTTATTTTCTATATGATTACAGGTATTGCGTAAAATGTGTTACAATATAGTGTGATTGTGTGACCTGCAATAACTGCGAAGGGAATAAAAATTGTTGACTATTTAAGCCTTTCTGCATTTGCAGAAGGGCTTTTGTTTTTTAGGAGGATAATTATGGACTTAATAATGACAGGTATCGAGTTTTTCCACAAGGGCGGTTCGGTAATGTATGTGCTGCTCCTTTGCTCCATGTTTGTGGTGGCTATTGCCATTGAGCGAAGCATGTATTTTAAAATGGCGGATGCAGGACGCTCTTTTGGCCGGAAATTTGCCGATTTAATGAGTCAGGGGCAGGGCGAAGAGGCAGCAGATTTGGCGAAAAATACTAAGGGTGCTTTGCCGTCTCTCTTGGCTAAGGGGTTAGCCTTTGATGGCAGTGAGCATGTATCTCTCCACACTTTTTTTGAGGTACAATCTGGTATTGCTTTGGCCCGGTTCAGAAAGCGGCTGTACTATTTAAATGTTATTGTTACTATGGCTCCCCTGTTAGGCCTCTTGGGTACCATCAGTGGCATGATTTCCGCATTTAGTGTATTTAACCTGGAATCGGGACAGGCTACTGCCATTACCGGTGGTGTAGGTGAGGCCCTGATTGCTACGGCTATGGGTCTGTGTACTGCTATAATAGCTTTGGCAGTGCATGCATATTTTGTTCAGCGTATTGACAGTATTGTGTCGGATATGGAAATGTGCTTCTCCTTGGCTGAGGGCATGGCAGAGGAGCGTGAGTACGATGCGGATTAGAGACAGACGTGGCTTCCCCAAGCCGGAAGTAATGATTATCCCAATGATTGATATCATGTTCTTCCTTTTGGTATTCTTTATGCTCAGTACCTTGTATATGGTTAATTTAAAAACCATTCCGGTAAACATGCCTAAGGCCCAGAGTGCGGAAACCCAGATGAGTGTTACCTATCTGGTGACCATGAAAAACGATGGCTCTTTGTGGCTGGAGGATAAGCTTATCAGCGAAAAGGAGCTTCTTGTACGGGCCAAGGCGGAAAATGCCAAGAACCCTCGTTTTGCCATAGTAGTACGAGCGGATCAGACTCTGGATTATGGTATGGTTATTGGCCTGTTGGACAAATTTAAGGCTGCAGGTATCACAAAATTTGGCTTGGCGGCTGATTCCGGGGGAAACTGATATGATGTCAGATAAAAAACGGGAATATCGGGCCTGGACCGGTTCCATAGTTATTCACTTGCTAATATTTGCCATTGTTTCCCTTTCTGGTCTCTTCGTAGTAGTGTCACCTAAGGAAGATAAACAGGTGGATGTTCTGCTCTATGATATGGATGCCGGGGGCTCGGCCGGTTCAGCTGGTGCAGCGGCTCCTATGGAGGCGGCTCCACCACCTCCGGCACCATCCTTTGATGACGTGGTAATTGACAACAAAAAGGAAAAATTGCCGCAAATCGAGGAAAAATTCACCAAGGAGCCGGAAAAACAGGAACAGTTTAAGCAGGAGCATAATGCCCCGGTAGCTCCGGTACCCAATGCTATTTTAGCTATGGGCGGTACTGGCGATGGCAGTGGCAGCAGTCTTCACGGCACTATTGGTGGGGGCAAGGGCACTGGTGATGGTGCAGGCCCTGGTAATGGTGATGGTAACGGTACAGGCAACGGCAACGGGGCTGGTAATGGAGACGGTTCAGAAAAAGCCAAGCGTCCGGCTATTCCACCGCAATTGATTGCTGCACCAGAGCCAATTTATCCGGAAAGCCTTCGTCAGAAAAATATCAAGGGCAAGGTTACGGTACGAATTACAGTAGGTACAGATGGTAGTGTGCAAAGTGCGGAGATTGAGTCTTCCTCTGGGCATGGGGCCATGGATCAGGCAGCTTTGGAGGCGGCCTGGGGCTATAGGTACACCACTGCTTATAATGAATATGGGGAGCCGGTTTCCTTCCGCAAGCGGGTGAAGATTACATTTAAACTGCGGTGACACTATTTGGAATGTATGGAGCAAATATGATAAAAATCGAAAATCTGGTCAAGGAATTTACCATAAAAAATGAACATAAAAAACAGGTAAAGACTCTGGCGGTAGATAATTTATCCCTTAGCGTCCAGGATGGAGAAATTTTTGGCCTGTTGGGCCCCAATGGAGCGGGCAAGACTACTACCATTCGGATGCTCACCATGGAAATGGAAGCCACGGCAGGTAATATTGAATATCAGGGGTGTTCTATAAAGGAACATCCTATTGATATAAAAAAAATGATTGGGGTAGTGCCCCAAAATATCAATTTTGACAATGATTTGACCGTGGGGGAGAATATGGAGCTCCATGCTAAGCTTCATCATATGTCAGCGGCGGACCGGAAACGGAAAATCGCTGAAATGCTGGATTTTGTGGAGCTTTCTCAAACTATAAATCTTATGCCTCGGGCCTTGTCCGGTGGCATGAAGCGGCGGCTTTTGATTGCCCGGGCTCTTATTCATGAACCGAAGATTCTCTTTATGGATGAGCCTACAGTGGCTCTTGACCCCCAGGTTCGGCGACGTATCTGGGATTTAATTCGCAATTTGTCTGCCCAAGGAACTACGGTGGTTTTGACCACTCATTACATTGAGGAGGCGGAAGCCCTCTGTAATCGGGTAGCTATTATCAATAAGGGGAGATTAGTTGCCATCGATACTCCGGAGAATTTCTGTAATCGCATGGGAAGGTTTGCTGTGGAGTGGGATGGCACGGAAGGGCGTCAGTATCAATTTTTTGATAGCCGTAAGGAAGCGGCGGCCTTTGCCGGGGAATTGGAACATGGTGTCCGCATCAGAAAGACCAATCTGGAAGATGCCTTTATTGAACTGACTGGCCGTAGGGAGGGTGTATGATGCTGTATGATATTGGCACCGTTTTTTGGCGGGATTGGGTGGTGCTGAAACGTCGCCTCCCTAAATTTATTTTGAGCCGAATGGTGGCTCCTATGCTGTATTTGGTGGCCTTTGGCTGGGGCCTGGGACGAAATATTCAAGTGGGCTCCGGTTCCTATATTGATTTTCTGGTGCCAGGTATTATGGCGCTGAATTCCATGAATATCAGCTACAATAGCCTGACCCCTTTATGTACGGAGCGGGTGTATCACCGTAGTATAGGAGAATATATTATTGCTCCGGTAAGTCCTTCTTCCTTTATTATTGGCAAGATACTGGCAGCAGTGCTGCGGGGGTTGATTTCCTCAGCCATTATTCTGGCCTTGGCTTTGGCTTTTGGGGCAAACATCCATATTAATCTCGGTTTTCTTATGGTTTTGGTGTTAAACTGCGTGGTATTTGCTGAAGTAGGTTTTTTGGCAGCCCTAAGTATGGACAGCTTTGAGGAATTGTCCCAGGTGAATACCTATATTCTCCTGCCTATGTCCTTTTTGTGTGGAACATTCTTTACCACAGCCACCTTGCCGGATATTATTCGGATATTTATTGATATTTTGCCTCTGACCCATACCAGCTATCTCCTTCGGGGCATTGCCATGGAAAATCCGGTGGCCTGGGGGTCGGTTGCGGTACTGGTAATTTATGCTATAATAGGGTTCATATTAGACCACAGAGCTTATAATAACCAGCTTAAATAGAGGAAAAATCATGTTAAAACGCTTGTTTCGCCACAGTAACGGAGAGGGAGAGGACTGCTCCAAGCTGTGCTGTACTAAAATAGAAAATTTTACCGTGAAGGCCGGCAAGCTGACCATTTTTGAGGATGTGAATATCCATGTCCATTGTGGACAGCTGACAGCCATAATTGGTCCTAATGGGGCGGGAAAAAGCACTTTGCTGAAGGCCATTATTGGTGAGGTAAGTCATACTGGGCGCCTGAACTATGTGGATGCCAAGGGCAAGCACACGGGAAAGCCGGTTATTGGCTATGTACCCCAGTTTCTGCAAATGGATGTAAGTGCTCCGGTTACGGTGCTGGACTTGTTTTCAGCCTGTTTAACGAATCGTCCGGTGTGGTTGTTGCCAGCCAATAAGCGTCAGTTGGTGCTGGAAAGTCTGAAACGGGTTCGGGCGGCGGATTTAATTGATCGGCGGCTTGGTGCTCTGTCCGGTGGAGAATTGCAACGGGTTTTACTGGCCTTGGCCCTAAACCCTATGCCGGATATACTGCTACTTGATGAGCCGGTGTCCGGGGTGGACCAGAACGGCTTGGAAATCTTCTACGATATATTGGAGGATTTGCAGAATAGCGAGGACATGGCCATAATTCTTATTTCCCATGATTTAAATATGGTGGCCCGCCATGCGGATCAGGTTGTGCTCATGGATAAGGGCATTATATGCAGTGGTACTCCCCAAGAGGTTTTCGCGGATAAGCGGACTAAAAAAATATTTGGTATATTAGCCGATGGCAGCCGTAATTACGGTGGAACCGGCTTTGTTTGGGTGGAGCACAAAAGCCATTCGCCTAAGTGTGATTGCCCGGATTGTGCGGCGAAGGAGGGGGATAAATAATGGATATTGTTTATAACCTTCTGGATATAGTATTGCCCTTTGATTGGCTGAAATATGATTTTATGAAGAATGCCTTTTTGGCGGTGCTGTTGATTACCCCGCTGTTTGGCTTGCTAAGTACAATGGTGGTCAGCAACCGCATGGCTTTTTTCTCAGACTCTTTGGGGCATGGCGCCTTTACCGGCCTAGCCATCGGGGCCATTGTGGGGATTTTATCTCCTACTAGCGCTTTGATACTTTTTTCAGTTGTATTCGCCTTGCTGATTACTTGGATAAAGAATCACAGTTCCATTTCCACGGATACGGTTATCGGGGTATTTTCTTCCACGGGAATTGCTTTAGGCCTGATGATGATGTCCTATGGGGGCGGCTTTAACAAGTACACCGGTTATCTGATTGGCGATGTGCTGAGTATTACCTTTGATGAGGTGGTGGCTCTGCTGGGAGTACTGATTTTAGTTCTTCTGGCTTGGGGCTTGTTTTTTAACAAGCTGCTGCTGTTAAGCGTAAATACACCATTTGCCCGGAGTCGGGGCATGAATGTGGTGCTTTTGGAGAGTATTTTTGCTGTTATGGTGGCTGTAGTGGTAGCCATAAGTATTCAATGGGTGGGCTTGCTCATAATCAATTCCTTGTTGGTGTTGCCGGGAGCTACGGCCCGTAATATTTCCAATAGTGTAAAACAATATCATGCCTTGTCGGTGGGAAGTGCCTTGTTTTCCGGCATAGCTGGTTTAGTGCTGGCCTATCAGCTGAATATGGCAGTTGGGGCTACCATTGTGGTCATTGCCGCCTTACTGTTCTTTATAAGCATGGCCTTAAAGCAGCGTTTTGTTCGCTGACCAAAAGAATTTGTAATTTATATTTGAAAAATCTGCCCATCTGGGTTATAATATCTCTCGTGACAAATTAATAGGCGCTCGTAGTCCAGTGGATAGGACGTTAGCCTCCGGAGCTGAAAGCGTGGGTTCGACTCCCGCCGAGCGCACCATGTGAGTATAAGCCTGCCGCATTATGTGGTGGGCTTTTGTTTAGTATTGACACTTTGCTCTTGATTTGCTACAATTTCCCATAGTGTATCAGCGATGAAGAAGAGTAGTAGTCCCTTGGGAACTTTCAATAAGTTACTATTCAGCGATGCAGGGATGGTGGGAGCCTGCTGTTGGGATGAATGGCGCTTTGGAGCATTTTTGAATATCCATTAAGGTGGAATACTGCTTGCAGTATTCAAACAGGGTGGAACCGCGGGTAATCTCGTCCCTGTAACATTATTCTATGATGTTACAGGGATTTTTTATTTCTTAAAAATCTTTCTGTAACAAATGTAAGGAGGCAGTTTCTTATGAAGTTTCAGGAAATAATCCTGGCCCTTCAGCAGTTCTGGTCAGAGCAGGGCTGTATTTTGGGCGAACCTTATGATGTGGAAAAGGGCGCTGGCACCATGAACCCATTCACTTTTTTGCGGGTATTGGGTCCGGAGCCTTGGAATGTGGCTTATGTGGAGCCATCCCGTCGTCCGGCTGATGGCCGTTATGGTGACAATCCAAACCGTCTGTATCAGCATCACCAGTTCCAGGTAATTATGAAGCCATCCCCTGACAATATTCAGGAGTTATATTTGGCCTCTTTGGAGCGTTTGGGAATCAATCCTAAGGAGCATGACATTCGCTTCGTAGAGGATAATTGGGAATCACCAACTCTAGGCGCTTGGGGCCTTGGCTGGGAAGTATGGCTGGATGGTATGGAAATTACCCAGTTTACCTATTTCCAGCAGGTAGGCAGTCAGGATATTAAGCCAACGGCGGTGGAGATTACCTATGGTCTGGAGCGCCTGGCTATGTATATTCAGGGCGTGGAAAATGTTTATGATATTCAGTGGACCGCTGATTACACCTATGGTGATGTATTCCATCAGAACGAGTTCGAGCAGTCTACTTATTCCTTTGATTTGTCCGATGCGGATTTGCTTTTTGACCTCTTTGATAAGTATGAGAAGGAAGCAGTACGGGTTATTGAAAAGGGCTATGTTCATCCAGCTTACGATTATGTGCTGAAGTGCTCCCATGCCTTCAATTTGTTGGATGCCCGGGGAGCTATTTCCGTTTCTGAGCGGGCTGCCTTTATCGGTCGTGTCCGCAAGCTGGCCCGCATGTGTGCCGTATGCTATCTGAAGCAGCGTGAAGAATTGGGCTATCCGATGCTGGGAAAGGGGAAGAAAGCATAATGAGCAAGACTTTATTATTAGAAATTGGTACTGAGGAAATTCCAGCATACGCTATGCCGGGAATTATTGCTCAGCTGAAAGATAATGCCGAAAAGACTTTTGCTGATTTGCGTCTGTCCTTTGACAGCGTAAAAACCATGGGCACGCCACGTCGTCTGGCTCTCATTGTGGAGGGATTGGCGGAAAATCAGGCAGACCTTTCCAAGGAAAACCGTGGTCCGGCAGTAAATATTGCCTTTGATGCCGATGGCAATCCAACCAAGGCCGCTCAGGGCTTTGCCCGGGGCCAGGGTATTGACGCCAAGGATTTGGTAACCAAAGACGGTTATGTGTATGCTATGGTTCATGAGGTCGGTGGCAAGACCATTGATCTTTTGAGCGATACCTTAAAGGGCTTGGTAGATGGCCTTAATTTCCCAAACAATATGCATTGGGCTGATTTGGACTATAAGTTCATTCGTCCACTTCGTTGGCTGGTAGGTCTCTACGGTGAGGATGTTATTGAATTTGAGACAGCTAATGTCAAATCCGGCCGGATTTCCCGGGGACATCGTTTCCTGTCCCAGGGGGATTTTACAATTAAGAGCGCGGACAGCTACGAAAAGACCTGCGAGGAGCAGTTCATTATCGTTGATCATGACCGTCGTCGGGATATGATCAGAAAGCAGATCGTGGAGCTGGCTCAGTCCAAAGGCGGACAGGCTCAGATTGAGGAAGGCCTCTTGGAGGAAGTTCTGTATCTGGTGGAATATCCTACAGCTCTCTGCGGTACCATTGATGATAAGTATCTGAAGCTGCCGGCTGAGGCAGTTATTACCCCAATGCGGGATCATCAGCGTTACTTTCCAGTGCTGAAGGATGGCAAGCTCATGCCGCTCTTTATCACCATTCGTAATGGTGGCAGTGAGCATTTGGAGATCGTTCAGCATGGTAATGAGCGGGTTCTCCGGGCTCGTTTGGAGGATGCCCAGTTCTTCTTTGATGAGGACCGCAAGAAGTCCTTGGAACAGCACGGCGACAAGTTAAAGACGGTTGTCTTCCAGGAGGGCCTGGGTTCCATCTATGATAAGGCAGGTCGTCTGGAGAAATTGGCTGCCTTTATTGCTGATGAACTCAAGGTATCTGAACAGGACAAGAAGGACGCTGTACGGGCAGCCAAGCTCTGTAAGGCAGATTTGGTAACCGGTATGGTAACAGAATTTACTGAACTTCAGGGTATCATGGGCCGGGAATATGCACTCCTTGATGGTGAGAATGCAGCTGTGGCCCAGGCTATTGATGAGCATTATATGCCAAGAAGTGCCTCGGATGGACAGCCAGCTTCCGTAGCTGGTCGCATTGTTTCCCTGGCTGATAAGATCGATAATCTGGTGGCTACCTTCAGCCGTGGTCTGATCCCTACCGGTTCCCAGGATCCATTTGCTCTGCGTCGCCAGGCCTTGGGTATGGTTAATATGCTGGTGGAGGCAAAATACCATATTTCCTTGTCCGGTCTTACCGCCAAGGCTATGGAGCTGTTGAATATATCTGATGCCAAGGCGCAGGCTAAAATGCAGGAAGACGTGGCTGATTTCATGAAGCTGCGTTTGAAGAATGTTCTTTCCGATGCTGAAATACGCTATGACGTGGTGGATGCTGTATTCGTTGATGTGGACGATATTTACAGTGTTACCCTGCGGGCCCAAGCCGTAAATGAGGCCGTTAAGAAGGGCATGGACAGCGATATTCAGGCCTTTAATCGGGCCGGGAACATTTCTCGCAAGGATGAGTCGGCCAAGGCTGCATGTGATGAGGCTCTCTTTGTGGAGGCAGCTGAAGGCAATCTTTACACTGCCTACAAGACTGCTGCCGCTAAGGTTGAGGAATTAATCAATAAGCAGGATTATGCCGGAGCTATTGTTGAGCTCACCAAGCTCACTGGTCCAATTGATGGCTTCTTTGATGCGGTTATGGTTATGGACAAGGATGAGAAGGTGAAGAACAACCGTCTCGGTCTGTTGAAGTCCGTTGACCAGCTCATCTGCCGAGTTGCTGACTTCAGCAAGATTGTGTTAGGCTAAACAGTAAAAATATGTTATTGGACATAGGGGAAACTTTTCGCCTGCAAGAGCGGAGTCCGAGCGCCGCAGGCTCAGCATGGGCACTTATTTGGTATTCGCCTCGATGTATGTGCGACTCTGTCGCATTTGGAAGGAAGGGAAAAAAGTACGTGCTGATTTAGGACGCAGTGATGAAGCCGAAAAGGATTCCCCTATGGCCCTGCGTTTTATACTTTGACAAAGGCAAAAGGATTTTCCCTGTGTCTTTGTATCTCCCATGATCGTGTATGGTTTTTACCAAATAAAAAATGCTGTTCCTTACGGAACAGCATTTTTTGATGCTTTAATTAGTCTTTTACAATCTCAGCCAAAGTACCGGCAACGGACTTGCTCATGATCTCCAGAGCAGTATCTACTGCCTTGAGGAACAGCAAACCACCGTCAGCTGCACCACGACCATTGGTAACAGCGTTGAGGTCGATATATTCATGAACTGGCAATTTGCCGCGCTCTACGGCAATTTTTTCTTTGAGAATAGCTTCAATAGCTTCCTGAGTCATCTATAACTCTCCCCTCTAAAACATATTTATTTAATTATACCCTAATTATTTAAAATTTTCCACCGGAAAATAATACAAATACCTTCGTGTTCTTGACATATATGAAGCAAAATGATAGCTTTGATGTAGAAAAAGCATAATATGAGACGGCAAGGAAGGTGAAAATATGAATGTTCGAGAGCGTACGGAAGAAAATGAATATAAACTTTTGTCTCCATTGGCTGCTAAAAGCCGGGAGGCTCAGCGGGAAAAAACAGAGGATGATTGCGAATTTCGTACCCGGTTTCAAAGGGATCGGGACCGGATAATTCATTCCAAATCCTTTCGTCGTCTTAAGCATAAGACACAGGTATATATTATTTCCGGTGATCATTACCGGACCCGCATGACTCACAGCCTGGAGGTGGCCCAGATTGGTCGCACTATTGCCCGGAGCTTGCGGCTGAATGAGGATCTTACCGAAGCCATTGCCCTGGGACATGATGTGGGGCATACGGCTTTTGGCCATGCTGGGGAGGCTGCTCTGGACAAATTGGTTGGTCATTTTGCTCATAATGAACAGAGCCTTAGGGTAGTGAAATATCTGGAAAAGGGCGGCAAAGGTCTTAATCTTACCAAGGAAACCATGGATGGGATAGTTCACCATAGCGGCAAGACTCTTCCATTTACGATGGAAGGAAAGATAGTTCATTGGGCGGATCGTATAGCTTATCTTTGCCATGATTTTGATGATAGCTTGCGGGCAGATTTTTTAAAACCAGCCAGTTTGCCAAAGTTAGTAATGGAAAAGATAGGCGTGGATACTTCCAAAATGATTACTGCAATGGTATCAGACATGATTGTTTATTCAGAAAAAACGGGAGATATTGGCTTTTCACCGGATATGGATGGAGCTATACATGTCTTTCGGGAGTTTATGTTTGAAAATGTCTATCATTCAGAGCGGCTGGCCCGGGAAAGAAAGCAGGCCGTCTTTGTTCTCCAGAAGCTTTATGAATATTTCTTGCAGAATCCTGACCAAATGCCTCTGGAATTCCAACAAAGGCAGACAGAATGGGGGTTGGAACAAACTGTAGTAGACTATGTGGCCGGCATAACTGACAGTTATGCTGTACAGTTGTTTAATGATATTTATATGCCACCTATAGGCGTTATGGTAAAGTAAAAAAATATTAATTTGTCAAGACAATTTTTAGATTTTTCAGATAAATTTTCATAAAAAAAGGATATTTAAGTTTTGTATGGAATATTAACAGTGCAAAAGGGGATTTCCCGTTGCACTGTTTCTTCATGAGTAAAGGATGAGTATGAATGGCAATATTCTTGCCAGATGAGTTTGTGGAAAGGGTGCGTTCAGAATCCGATTTGGTTTCTGTAGTGTCATCCTATGTGCAGTTAAAACGCCGGGGGAACCGGTATTGGGGCTGTTGCCCCTTCCATCAGGAGGACACCCCGTCTTTTTCGCTAAAACCGGATGAAGGTTTTTTCTATTGTTTTGGTTGTCATGCTGGTGGCAATGTATTTAAGTTTATTTCTCTTATTGAAAATATTTCTTACTATGATGCCATCGTCTTACAGGCTGAACGGTTGAATATTCCCTTGCCGGAGCGGGAAAAGACTCCTCAGGAGATTGCCCGGGATAAAAAGCTGGCTGCTCTTAGGGAAGTCCATGAGCTGGCGGGAAAATTTTTCCACAATTGTCTTACGGTAACTCCATATGGTAAGGCAGGCTTGGAATATTTTCATAACCGGGGCATAGGTGATGACATCATAAAGGAATTTAATTTGGGTTTTGCTCCTGATGCCTGGAGTAAATTAACGGATGCCTTTGCCAAACGGGGGCTGGATACAGAGTTGCTTCTGGAAAGCGGACTGGTGGTTAAGCGTCAGCAGGGTAATGGCGAGTATGATCGGTTCCGCAATCGGGCCATGATACCTATAATGGACGAGCGGGGCCGGGTTTGTGGCTTTGGCGGTCGGATTATTAGCGATGGCCAGCCCAAATATCTCAATTCCCCGGAGACGATGTTATTTAATAAACGTCGCTTGCTCTTTGGTTTGGACAAGGCCCACCGTCATATTTCCCAGGCAGGTTTTTCTTTGGTAGTAGAAGGATACATGGATGTTATATCCGTATATGCTGCCGGGATAAAAAATGTGGTGGCATCTTTAGGTACAGCCTTTACGGTAGAGCAGTGCAAAAAATTGCTTAGGTATGCACCGGCAATCTATTTCTGTTATGACAGTGACAGAGCTGGGCAGGAGGCCATAGCAAGGGCCTTGGGCATTGCGGGAGAAACCAATGCAGAAATCAAGGTAGTGCAATTGCCAGATGGCAAGGATCCGGATGAATTTATTCGCAAACATGGAGTGGATGAGTTCAGGCAGGTTATTGGTCAGGCAATCTCGGTAGTCGAGTTCCAATTGAAACATATTTTAGCCCATAGCGATATTAATGGATTGGAAGGACGGCTACGGGCCTTGACGGAGATGTTACCGGTGCTGGGCAGCATAAAAAATACTGCTGAACGCTCGGCCTATATTTCCAAGGTGGCCCAATTGCTAAGCGTATCAGAAAATGATATACTAGTTGAGTTGACCAAAAAAGGTAATGGATTTTCTCATCAGCCCAGGGATAATAGCAAGGTGCGTGATGTTGTCCATCAGGTGGATGATGCCAGTCGCCGGGCTGGTCGGGTAATAATTCGTATGGTATGGAATGAACCGGCCATAGTCGAACATTTTGTTAGCCTGGTGCCTATAGAATCCCTGCCGGAGGCCATTCACAAACAAATTTTAACTGTCCTTTATGATAAATACCGGGCAGGTGAACAAGTCACGGATATAATGAGCCTCTCCTCCTTGGGTGAGGATGTTGTGGCAGAATTATCCAGGGCTTTAGTGGAGGACTTGGGTCAAGAAGATATTTCCTTATTATATGAGGCCTGTGTTCGCCAGTTAAGAAGGAGTTATCTGGTTAGCCAGTATAAAGTGCATTCAGAAAATGCTGAAAGATTACGTCAGCAGGGCGATGCAAAGTATATGGAGGAACTGGCGATCAGTCAGAAAATAAAGCAAGAAATGGATGAATTGCAAAGTGTTGATTGATAATGAGCTCAAAATATTTGCAGAAAGGAGGTTTATCAATGGCTGTAAAGAAAAAAGCTGCTGAGCCAAAGGTGGCAGAAAAGAAAGCTTCAGCAAAACAGGAAGAAGTAAAGAAGGAAAAGACTTCAGCTACGGCTGATAAGAAAACAAAGCCTGTTAAGTCTGCAGCAAAAAAGACGGTAAAGACTGCTGCTTCCAAGAGTACTAAGACAGCTGCCAAGGCAGTTAAAGAGGAAAAGGCAGAAAAGGAAACTAAAACTACCAAAGCTACTAAGACCACTAAGGCAACCAAGCCAGCTAAGGCTGAAAAGACAGTTAAGGATACTAAGGAAGCTAAAGCTACCAAGGCAACTAAGGCTTCTAAAGAAACTAAAACTGATACTAAGGCTAAAACTACTAAAACCGTTAAGACAGCTAAGCCATCTAAGAAACAAAGTGTCGTTGAGGATAACGAGATAGAAGTATTAGAGAAACCAAAGGCTAAGACGGCCAAGAAAGCAAGTATTGCCAAAGCCCCTAAGGCTGCTGAAGCTAAAGAGAGTCCAAAAGCGGTGGCAACTGATACCGATAAAGTAGAAGAAAAGGATGCTACAAATTTAGCTGATCTGCTGGAACAGGCGCGTATTAATGGCAATAAGATAACTGCCGGTGAGATACTGGAACAGCTTCAGAAACAGGATATTTCTCCGGAAGAATTGGATGAAATCATCGTTGATAAATTCAGTAAGAATGGTGTAGAAGTGTCATTTGATGACAATGTTTCAGACGATGATGTTGATAAACCTGACGAAGACGATGATGTAGATGTTGAAGTAGGCATTAATATACCTGATGGTGTGAATATAGATGATCCAGTGCGTATGTACCTCAAGGAGATCGGTCGGGTGCCTCTTTTGACTGGTTCCGAAGAAAAGGAATTGGCCAGAAGAATGGAGTCCGGTGTTTCGGCGGAGCTGTGTATAGCTGCGGATTCTATTGTCAAAAAGGACGAGAAATCTGGTCGGGACAGTGTGAGACCAATCTCTGAGTGGGCTCGCCTGCTTAATTTGGACAATAATAATGTTGCCCGTAAGTATCTGCATCTTAAAAATGATATTATCACCACCATTGTGGGTCAGTATAAGGACAGTATTATAGAGGATGAGGAATTCGACACTGAGACCTTTGCCAAGTACAATGAGGATTTGGGGGCAGTGGAGATAGAGATAGCTCCTCTTACCGATAGTGAAATAGAAGAGTTATATACTGCCAAAGCTAATGGTGAGGATGCGCAAAAGCGGCTGGCTGAGGCCAATCTTCGTTTGGTTGTAAGTATTGCCAAGCGTTACGTAGGGCGTGGCATGTTGTTCCTTGACCTTATTCAGGAAGGTAACCTGGGACTTATTAAGGCTGTAGAGAAGTTTGACCATACCAAGGGATATAAGTTCAGTACCTATGCCACTTGGTGGATTAGACAGGCCATTACCAGAGCTATTGCTGACCAGGCAAGAACTATCCGTATCCCGGTACATATGGTTGAAACCATTAATAAGCTCATTCGGGTAACCAGACAGCTGGTTCAGGATTTGGGCCGGGATCCAAAGCCTAATGAAATCGCCAAGAAGATGGATATTAGTGTGGATAGGGTTCGGGAAATCATGAAGATCGCCCAGGAGCCAGTTTCTCTGGAGACACCGATTGGTGAGGAGGAGGACTCTCATTTGGGAGACTTTATTGAGGACCACGATGCTCCGGCACCAGCTGAACAAGCCTCCTTTATGATGCTTAAAGAGCAGCTTACAGAGGTTTTGGATACCTTGACCGATCGTGAGCGGCGGGTATTGGTATTGCGGTTTGGTATTGAGGATGGTCGGGCTCGTACTCTTGAGGAAGTTGGGCAGAGCTTCGGGGTTACCCGTGAGCGTATTCGTCAGATTGAGGCTAAGGCGCTCAGAAAGCTGCGTCATCCGACTCGCAGCAAGAAGCTGAAGGATTTCCTGGACTAAGGGCCTTCATAGAATTAAAATTAAGGGGACAGCATATGCCGTCCCCTTTTCAAATTGAGGTGATAATATGTTAGATGCGCGACTTCAGGCGGTGGCGGATTTTGTGCCCCATGACTGCAGTGTGGCTGATATAGGCACTGATCATGCCTATTTGGCTATAGAGCTTTATAGAGCAAATGAAAATAGAAAAGTAATCGCTGCAGACCTGAATGCTGGTCCTTGCGAAGCGGCCCGCCGAACCATTAGGGAGGCGGGATTTGAAGATAATATTGAAGTCCGGCAGGGAGATGGTCTTTCTCCCCTTACTCCCAGTGAAGTGGAAACGGTTTGCATTGCCGGTATGGGGGGCAAGCTGGAGGCAGATATTTTGGAAGCTAGTCCAAATGTATTTGCCAAGTTAAAATGCGTTGTTTTGCAGCCTCAGAATGGTCAGGAATATTTACGACAGTGGCTTTATGAACATGATTGGCACATTGAGGATGAACAGCTGGTCAAAGCTGAAGGGCGCCTCTACCAGATAATTAAGGCCGCACCTGGGACAGCACCTATGCCCCTGGAGGCAGAACTTATTTTGGGTCCAGTGCTGCTAAAAAAGCAACCGGAGCTGTTCAGGGAATATGTTCAAAGTAATATTGATGTACTGTCCAAGATAGCTGTTGAACTACAACGGGGTGGTGCCAATACCTTGGATAAGTTACAGGAATACCAACGAAGAATAAAACTATTGGAGGAATATTTGTCATGAAGTGTCAAACCATAATGACCATATTGGAGCAGCTTGCTCCTAAGCGTCTGGCCGAAAAATGGGACAATCCTGGCCTTCAGGTGGGGAGTCCGGAGCAGTCTGTCAGCAAGATTTTGGTTTGTCTGGATGTGAGCCAGCCAGTAGTGGATATGGCCATTGAAATTGGTGCTGACATGATTATAAGCCATCATCCAGTTATGCTCTTTAAGGGCTTGATGAATATTCGTACAGATTTATATGATGGGAAAATGCTGCAGGATTTACTCAGTCATAATATTGCTGTGTACTCAGCTCACACAAATTTGGATATAGCTCAAGGGGGCTGTAATGATTTGCTGGCTGAATTATGTGGCTTGAAACGGGTTACGGGATTTGTGCCTTGTGAAGATAATGATAAGGATTTTATGGGACGGATTGGCTATTTGGAAAAACCGGTGGCCTTACAGGATTATGCCCGTCAGCTATGTGCCAGCCTCAATGCTAAACATGTAAGGGTGGTAAAAGGAGGTCAGGAGAAGGTTTCCAAGGTGGCTGTTTGTAGTGGAGCCGGAGCGGATTTTATTTCCAAGGCGGCATTTAAAGGCGCTGACCTGTATATTACTGGCGATCTGAAGTATCATGAGGCACAGCAGGCAGTTAAATTGGGCATTAACATTATTGATGCCGGCCATTTTGCCACAGAATATCCCATGGTAAAGTCTCTGGCGAATTATTTGCGCAGTGAAGCAACCAATAAGGGCGAAGATGTGGAAATAGTTGAGGACAATATATCCACGGATTTTTTCTGTGTTGTGGGAAAAGAGGACTAGAGGATGTTATCTATAGTAAGTAGTGTATTATAAGTTAGTTACAATAAAAGTAACAATAGAACCAGTAATTATAAGGAATTATAATCATATAGATGTATAGTAAATGCTCCTTGAAAATCGAATAAAATATTGATATTGTTCAGTAGAATAATGTTGATTTGCTGTAGTAAATATTGTATAATATGCTTAAATAAACGTATTATACATGAATTTGATGTATTGGAGGGATTTGATACATGGAGTTACATGTTGTAGAACGTGCAGGAATTCAGGCAGTTGTTCTGCTGGACAATGAAATGAGACTCGTTAAGCCTGTGTACAATTACTTGAAGTTCCAGCGACAAAAGAATAGAGCACTCAATACATTAAAGGCAAATGGAAGTGACTTAAGAACTTATTGGGAGTTTCTCAGCAATTACGGGTATGAGTATGATAAGGTTACACCGATGATGATTGCTGAGTTTATAGACTATCTCAGAACATCAGAAAATGTAAGTGCCCTCTACAAAGAGAGCAAGAGGACAAACAAGACAATCAACAGGATTTTAAATACAGTTTATAATTTTTACCAATTTGAAGTCGACATGCACGAAATAAACAATCCAATCTTGATGCATGATGCAAATAGGCCATTCAATGCATTTAAGGGCATATTGGAGCATGCCAGGACTGACAACAAGACAAAGCATTCGATATTTAAGGTTAAAGAGAGCGAATATAGAGTACGTCTTGTTACAGATGGTGAGATGAAATTGTTCTTGAATCATTTGGACAAACGTAGAGATATTCTCCTGTATAAGATGCTTTATCTTACTGGAGCAAGGATTCAGGAAGTCTTAGACCTTGAAATTAATTCTGTTCCCCTGCCGGATATGTCCAAGGCTGTAGGATGTTTCCAGCAGATTAAATCCAAAGGCAAGCATAGGAACTTATATGTGCCAATGTCATTGGTAAAAGAACTTGATGATTTTATTTTGGAAGAAAGAAATTTAATTGATACGGAGCATGGCTATATCTTTGTGTCAGAACAGAAAAAGCAGCTTGGCAAGCAACTTACTTATAGCGCAGCCTATGACAAGCTCAAAAAGGTTCAGAAAGAAGTTGGGATTTATTTTAACTTCCATGATTTGAGACATACGTTCAATTCACATTTGGCTGAGATGGGCATGGACATAAGCCTTAGAAAGATTTTAATGGGGCATGAACATATTTCTACAACGCAGATATACACGCATCTTTCTAATTCCTACGTAGAGGATAGTTTGTCAAGGTATTGGAAAAACAGCTCATTGCTTGGAGGTGGCTCTGGTGGCAAATAGACCAAAAGGCGATGAATGGAACATTGTTGATAATGATAAAGGTTCGCAGTACTATGGACGGAACTTCATATTTGATTTTTCCTACATTTTAAGTGAAGAAATCAGAGACGTTGTAAAGGATTATATCTGGCAGAATTACAGAGTCGGAAATAAAGTATTACATACCTTGCACCATGAAGTTGAGGTTTATTTGCCTTATTTTAATAGCTTTGCTGATACAAGAAATATCACATCTTTGAAAGAATTGATAAATACAGATGTAGACCACTTTATCTCATATCTGCATACGATTATTTCAAAAAAGCGAAAAAAGCCTTTGTCAGTATCTATGCAAAGGAATTGTTTAAACACATTAAAATCCATTATTCGTTGGTGCCAGATTCATAGTCCCAATGATGTACCTATAACCGAAATCTTTACAGGGAATGAGTATAGTGGTGTCAATCGCAAGCTCAAAATAGACTTTATTCCAGATGATGTCGTTGCACAGATAAATGAGGCCCTCAAGACAGAGAAAAACCCATATTTAAAGTATGGTATTATTATTCTGCAATCAACTGGAATGCGTATAGGAGATCTCTTGAAGCTACGCATTGATTGTATCAAACCACACCCGATTAGCGGATATACGATCGAGTGGACTCAGCATAAAACACGCAAAGCCAAAGCTCCTATACCTGTCAGAAGCGAATGCGTAGTTGCGATAGAAAAACTCATAGAACTTACAGAATCATTAAGAAATGAAGCTATTGAAAGAGATAAAGATAATCTCTTTATATATAGGTGTCTGAAAGGCCCTCAGTATGGTAAGAATAATGGTAAAGTCGTTACCCCTACATCATCGGCGTTTAGGTACTGGTTTGATAAATTTGTTATAAACCATAACATCAAAGATGCCAACGGTGATTACTACCATCTTAGAAGCCACCAGTTCAGACGTACACTTGGGACTGACATGCTTTCCAAAGGAACTAATATAAATGTCATTCAACAGGTATTAGGGCACTCTGATCCAACAGTCACACAAAGATTTTATGCAGATGTCAAGGACAAGGAGCGGGCCGAGGTATTTAATGACATAGGTATCATTGGAAACATCGATCTTATACAGTGCAGTGCGTTTGACAGTATATCTGAATTTGAATGGTTCAAGGCTAACAAGGATAAGTGTGTTGCAGGCTTATGCGATGGTTACTGCACGAAACCTGTTACTGATGGCAATATCTGTCCGAGACTTTTAAAAAGACAGAAGTGCTATACATGCAGTCGTTACATCACAACGCCAGAATACTTGGAAGCTCATAGGCAACATTTAGCAAATCTTGAGAGACAGATGGAAGATGGCGCAATCTATGGAGAACACTATGCAGAGCACTTCATTCCAACGATACAAGTATTAAAAGTCATCATTGAAAGATTGGAGGGATTGCAAAATGGCAACTGACTTGGCGCAGCTGCAGGTAATAGAGCCTGGTGCAGACATAAGCAATATAACCATAGGCAATTCCCAATACAGTGATGACGTATGGGATTTAAGAACTTTGATTCCTTCCAAAACACTGAGGGAAACACATAAGTTTATTCGTTTTGAATACATTCATGATGCAGATATAAAAGAAACAATTAAGCAATATGCTTACTATAAGCTGGGGAAAGTAAAACCGCAGACTGTAAGAGATTATATCAATGGCGTACTTCCTGTGTTCATAGAATACTGCTCCTTAAATGGTATCCATAGTTTTGCAGATGTCACTCTGGAAAATTACCTTGACTTTAACCTTTGGTTGAAACAAGAAAAGAAATTGGCAATAGCCTCATGTGAGCAAGCGTGTCATGTGATAGAGGAAATTATCCGCATCGGTCAGATAAAGGGATGGAATGTACCACAATTTCATCTTCCTAATATGATATCTGCTAACCAGTTATGGAACCGAAAAAAGTCTATGAAGACTAACAGGACAAAGCCTATTCCAGAAGATGTGTTTGACAAGATTTTGTATCATGCTATACACGATGAAAAGAAAGTGCTTACTAAAGCAGGTATAATTATTCAAAGCCAGACAGGGCTTCGCATCGGTGAGGTTTTATCTATACGAGAAGGCTGTGTAAAACGTACATCTGATGGCTATGATTACATGGAAGTCATACTTAGCAAAACAGAGAAAGGTGAGCCTGTCATACATAAGGTTTTTATAAATGACCTTGTAAAAGAGTCCATTTGTGAGCTTTCAGAATGTACGGCAGAACTTCGCAAGGAAAGCGGTCTAAAAGAATTGTTTCTTATTAGGAATTCTGGTATTAGAGTTTTGAAAGTGGATAAGTGGACCGAAAATCGGTTGCCAAATTTTATCAAAAGACACGATATCAGAGACAATAAAGGTGAGTTGTATCCACTAAAGTCGCATCAGTTCAGGGCAACATTTGTACGGGAACTGATAAAGAGAAAAGTTCCTATTGCCATGATTATGAAGCAGTATTCTCATGTATCCATTGAGATGACGGCACATTACCTGTCATTGCAGGAAGAAGAAGTAAAAGGAATATATTCCGATATGATTTTAAGCCCGGATTCAAAGATTGCGGGACTTCGTGCTAAAGAAATCAAGGGGAAGCTGGATACGCTTTTTCACGGTAAAACCGAAGATGAGATTGATGATGTTATCGCTGGGCTTGCCAAAACCATGAGCTTTAATCCTTTGCCTACTGGCGTTTGCCTATACGACTTTAGGCGTGGGAACTGCACAGATGGGGATGGCTGCTTCTTTTATAACTGTCCAAACTACATTACGGAGATTAAATTTTATCCTATCTTAAAGGATGAATTGGATTTGCTGGAAAAGGAGATGGCGCGGCTTAAAAAACTTGGACAAGAGCCGGCATATCAAGTGCAGGCAGTTAAGCATAAGTACCTTAAACCATTGGTTGAAAGCCTGGAGGTGCAGCTAAATGGCAAAGAAAGTATCTGATAGTCAGGTGGCAGGTATAAAAGCTCATGCCGAGGCAAGAAACAAAGAAACTATTGATAAGGTTAATAGGGCCATCGACAGGCTAAAACGCAAAAAGAATACTATTATCAACTTTGAAACGGTCAGCAAGGAAGCTGGAGTGGCTAGAGCAACCCTTTATAACAATGCACAGCTTAGAGAACGTATTCTGAGCCTCAGGGCTATCTCAAAGGCTGGGTCCCTAGATGATATGGTGGCTGTGAAAAAGGATAGGATGCAACTCAAGGATGAGAAGATTGCTTCGCTGAGGGAGCGAATCAAGCAGTTAGAAGTTGATAAGAAGAAGCTGATTGAACAACTTGTCGATTATGAAGAAATGCGTCAAGAAAATGAAAGACTTAAGATGAAATTGAGTGTATAGTTTACTATAATGATAATCGTACAATGATGTTGAGTATGACTATGTATAGGAGAAAAATATAGATGGCCGGCAATACAGATTTAGGCGCAGCAAAAAAGAATAAAAATGATGAGTTTTATACTCAGTACAGTGATATTGAAGCAGAGATGAATGCTTATGTAGAATATAATCCTGATGTATTCCGGGGCAAAACAATTCTGCTTCCTTGTGATGACCCGGAATGGAGCAACTTCACTAAGTATTTTGCTTATAACTTTGAGCGCTTCGGCTTAAAAAAGCTAATATCAACCTCATATGCCAAGAGTGCTGGCAGCAGACAACTAACCTTATTCGAAGAAGAATCTCCTTTATATGATGAGTCTAAACATGACACCCACGGTAAACTATTTACTTTAACAAGAGATAAAGATGGCTCCGGTAACATAGATGTAGATGATATTGAGTTTTCAGGTTATCTTGAAGGTGACGGAGATTTTCGTTCCAAAGAAGTTTGCGAGCTGCGTAACGAAGCAGATATTATAATAACGAATCCACCTTTTTCACTATTTAAAGAATTTATTAAATGGATAATGAATGTAAACAAACAATTTATTATCATTGGTAGTAAAAACGCCGTATCATATAAAGATGTTTTTCCATTAATTCAAAATAATAAAATATGGTTTGGCCCAGGATTCCCTGGTGGAAATGCTTATTTTAAAACCATTCCACAGAATGGTCGTGAATTTGCAAATGGTGTATATGATGAATCTACAGGATTAGTTAAATTCAGAAATGTAGGCTGGTTTACTAATATTGACCATGGCGCACGACATGAGTATTTACAATTAGATACATTAAAACATAATCTTAAATACAATAAATCGTTACTCAAAAAGCTTGAAATTTATAATTCTAATGAATATGTAAAATATGTAAATTATAATGCAATTGAAGTTCCGACAGTAGAAGCTATTCCTTCTGATTATAATGGAACGATGGGTGTACCTATAACATTTCTTGATAAATATAACCCTAATCAATTTGAAATTTTAGGATTCAGTGCAGAATTAGCTGATTCAATGTCGCAATACGTTAAGAAGAAAGAATGTATGAGTGGAGGACGTAGATTTTATCTTTCTCTCCCAGACGATAAGGATAAGCAAAAAGGATACAAATATCATCGATGCTACGACAGAATAGCTATAAGACATAAGAAGGTGACAGAATGAAAACTGAATTGCATACTGACTGGACTGTAGCCGATATTTGCAAGGGTTTTATTTATGATAAAAATGAGAATAAAGGCTTGTATGGTCTTAATGGAAAACTTATCGTTCAGCCTGAATACCAGCGCAATTATATCTATGGCGATGGTAAACGTGATGTTGCTGTAATAGACTCACTCCTTAAAGGCTATCCTCTGGGTTTAATTTACTTTGTTAAAAACAAAGATGGTATGTATGAGGTATTAGATGGCCAGCAGCGCATAACTTCATTTGGCCGCTTCGTAAACAAAACGTGGCAATTCGGTGTTGAATGGAATGGCAAAACAAGATACATCGACAGCTTAGATGAGGATGATAGGCTGCGTGTAATAAATGCACCGCTTACCATTTATGTATGTGAAGGTGAACCGTCCGAGATTCAAGCATGGTTTGAAACTATAAATATCGCCGGCGTTCCATTGGTAAAGCAGGAGCTGCGTAATGCTTCTTATCATGGCTCATTTGTTACCAAAGCCAGATCTGTATTCTCCAATACAGGAAATGCCAATATGAACCGCTGGCAAACTTATATTAAGGGTGATCCTAAGCGTCAGGCAGTTCTTGAAGCTGCTTTGGATTGGATAAGTGACGGCGACATAGATGAATATATGGCCCGCCATAGATACGATGACAATATTTCTGAGCTTCAAAATCATTTTGATACTGTCATTGACTGGATAGATTCTATCTTTGATTACACCGGTAGTGAGGTATGCGGACTGGAATGGGGAAGACTATACAAAGAGTATCACACCAAGGCATACGATAGGGACAAGGTTAATAAACGAGTAATGGAGCTTCTTGATGATACCCAGGTAGGCAGCAAGAAAGGTATCTTTGAATATGTACTAGGTGGCGAAAATGATAAGTCTTTACTTAATGTAAGGGTATTTGATGAGAAAACTAAAAGGGCTGCATATAAGAAACAAACCGATGCCGCTAGTAAAAAAGGAGTCTCCAATTGTCCTCTTTGCGCCCAGGGAGACAATAACAATAAGACTCGCATTTATAAGCTAAATGAAATGGATGCAGATCATGTAACTGCCTGGAGTAAAGGTGGAGCTACTGATATTTCAAATTGTGAAATGCTTTGCAAAACTCATAACCGGGCAAAGGGGAATAAGTAATTCATTGATGAAATGTAAGTAATATTGATTTTAAAGAAATATTTGATTGATTAATTAAAATGAGAGGAGGACGTAGTAGACATCTTTTTCTGTATAATAAGAAAAAGTATTATTTTATATGTAATTAAACATATAATACAGTCTGTTACTAAAAATAAACCATGACACGAAATGAGATAATGAAGCTGTTCCATGCTTTTCCAATATATGGTATCACTGCTGAGAAAGCTTCCCTGGGGCGGAACAATTATCAGGTAGTGACCGCTATGCTGGAGTCCGGCATACGCTTTATCCAGTACCGGGAGAAGGAGAAAACAGCTCTGGAGCGTTATGAAGAGTGCATGAAGCTCAGAAAACTGACTAGCCAATATGGGGCGGCCTTTATAATTGATGATTTTGTGGATTTAGCTTTGGCCGTGGGGGCTGATGGGGTTCACATTGGTCAGGAGGATTTGCCACCGGAGGCAGTAAGAAACCTGGTGGGGGATCATATGGTTATCGGTCTTTCTACTCACTCCCCAGAACAGCTGGAGGATGCTAATAAGTTAAAGGATATAATAGATTATGTTGGTGTAGGACCAGTTTTTGCTACCCCTACCAAGAAAAGTGCTGTGCCAGTTGGGTTTTCCTATGTGGAGTATGCGGCAAAAAATTCTGCTGTGCCTTTTGTCGCAATCGGAGGAATAAAAGAAGAAAATATTTTTGAAGTTTGGGAACATGGCGGACGAACTTTTGCTGTAGTTACTGATATTACACAGGCTGACAATATCGAACAGAAAATACAAAAACTGTCCAAGCTAACAAAAAGATAATCATAATATTATCAACAGTTACTCAGATATAAGTCCTGCGATTTGACACAAAATTTTCACAATGATATAATATTAGCGTTATGAGCGTGAAAGACAATCGCTGACGACTAGTGCCAGTGTACTAGGCGTTTGAGGAAAGTCCGGGCTCCAAAGGGCAGTGTGCTGGATAACGTCCAGCGAGGGTGACCTCAGGGAAAGTGTCATAGAAAAGGAAACCGCCTGCTTGGCAGGTAAGGGTGGAAAGGTGCGGTAAGAGCGCACCAGCAGTCAGGTGACTGGCTGGCTTGATAAACCCCACATGGAGCAAGACCGAATAGGGAAGGATATGAAGCGGCCCGCAGACCTTCCGGGTGTGTCGCTAGAGCTGTCAGGTAACTGGCAGTCCAGATAAATGATTGTCACCGCGCAAGCGGTACAGAACTCGGCTTATTGATCACTCATAATGTTATAAATGATGGGCTATATACATATATAGGAAGCCTAATCCAGCCCACGGAGCGGGGGAACCAATTTTTTGGGGTGAATGAAAATCAGTCATGCCTTTGGCGGAAGCTGATCTTAAAGGGTAGTCTTCTCTGCCCTAACCCGGCAGCTAACCTCGTAGGCGTATAGAGAGAGGAGTGTCTTTTTGGGTAAGATTATGCGCGTATTGGCGCTATCCATGGTTTTTGTGTGCTGTTTTGCCGTATGCAATGCGAACGCATTTCGTATGGGAGATCAGGGCAGTGAGGTAGCGGAAATTCAAGGTCAGTTAGCCAACCTCGGTTATGATGTAGCCGCAGATGGCGATTTTGGACCAGCCACAGCGGAGGCAGTAAAAAGTTTCCAGAGTTCTCAGGGACTGAATGCTGATGGTTTGGTAGGCCCTACTACCTATTCCGCATTGATGGGCAGAGAGATGCCACAGGTTAGCCGTAGCTTTAACTCTGTTTCCCGTCGTGTCATTGCCAATTCGATGAATTACATCGGTGTACCATATGTTTTTGGTGGCACTACTCCAAGCGGCTTTGACTGCTCTGGTTATGTGCGTTATGTATTTGCTAATGCTGGTGTTTATCTTCCACGTACAGCTGATGCTCAGTATGAGGTAGGTATGCCAGTATCCCGTGGCGAGTTGATACCAGGTGATTTGGTGTTCTTCTCTACCTATGATTATGGTGCATCCCATGTAGGTATCTATCTTGGCGATGGTTCCTTCATTAATGCATCTTCCAGCCGTGGCGTTGCTATTGATTCCTTGTACAGTGGTTATTGGGGATCTTGCTACATCGGCGCACGAAGAATTCTCTAAGATTTTTGGCGAAGCTTAACCGCTTCGCCAATTTTTTTGCACTAAAAAAGGCTTGTTCTTTCTGGACAAGCCTTTTAGCATATTTCGTAAAAAATTATTCTGCCTTTCGAACCACTTCAACCTCAACATAATCCAAGGCACCGGAAATAGGAACATATTGTTTACGGATTCTGACCATTACTTCAGCCACAACTGGATTTTGAGCAATAAGTTTATCGCCAATGTGTCCCCCCAAGGCCTGCAATAAATGGAATTTTTTGTTTTCAACAGCATCCTTCACTGTAGAATAAATAGTGCTGGAATTGATAGTATCCTCAATACTGTCGCTTTCTACAACCTTGTCGTTTTTGGTGGTTACTTCCACATCGAAGTAGAATTTCTGGCCCTGTTCCCGCTCATATTCATATTGACCGTGGAAACCATAAAACATCATGTTAATAATTTTAATTTTTGCCACTAAAATCAGCTCCCCCTAACAATATTAAACTACCTATACTGGGAATACTTCGCCAACAGATTTTTTTTTCCTGCAAAAAATACGCTATAAAAGCATATTTTCCAAATCTTCGCCGATTTTCTTCAGTCCCCAGGGTTGTTCCTTCAGCCTAACTATCGCCAGCCGCAGCTGCTTTAAGGTCGCCCCCACAATAACATCTGTATGGCTGGCACTAAGGTTTACTGTGCTGGCGGATACCGCTGCCTCAGCTCCCTGACTTAGCATGGTTTGCTTCAATATATTAGCCGCTCTGGTATCCACCTGTTCAATTTTAATTACGTGAAAAATGAGCTTTTCCCTCATGATATCTTGGCCTCTTTTGGATACGCCGATGTTTTTTAATTCCTGTTCAATATCTATAAGGGAGGTGGTATTTAATATTCTTATGGTGCTTTCCATGGGAAAATCTCCTTTTTCTATTGCTTTGCTTATGCTTTCATTGTATCATAAGTACATGTCATACAGGGTATAATTATTTTACGTAACATAGGTTAATATTTAGGAGGCATCATTATTTATGGCAAAGAAACGGCTTAATCCAGAAAGTTTTGATTTTCCGGTAGAAGAGATTAAGAGCGGTTTGTATAGTGATATTTATTTTTTGCGCACTCAGGAAATCCTTAATCACGCCAATTATCATCCAAGGGTTACCATGCAGATTTTTCAGCGTGATTATGCCACCTTGTGCGGTATAGATGAGGCGATTGCCCTTATTAAACGGTGTGCTTATCACCCTGAGAAGATTAAAATACGGGCTCTCCACGATGGGGATAAAATTGAACCATGGGAGACTGTTATGACCATTGAAGGGGATTTGGCGGATTTCAGTCATTTGGAAACGGTATATTTGGGAATTATTGCCCGTCAGACCAAGGTAGCGACCAACTGTGCCAAAGCAGTGGAAGCGGCTAATGGTAAGCCGGTATTGTTCTTCCCGTCCCGTTTTGATCATTACGCGGTACAAAAGGGAGATGGTTATGCGGCTAAAATCGGCGGTATGGCCAATGTTTCTACTCCAGCCAATGCTTTGAGCTGGGGAATTGAGGCGGCTGGTACTATTCCTCACGCACTGATTGCTGCTTGCGGTGGAGATACCCTGAAGGCTACCCAGATGTTTGATGAGTATATTGATCCGAAAATTAATCGGGTAGCTTTGGTTGATTTCAATAATGACTGTGTGGGTACAAGCTTGAAGGTAGCTCGGGAATTAGGGGACAAGCTCTACGGAGTTCGTCTTGACACTTCGGACAAGATGGTGGACAAATCCCTTATCGGTCAGATGGGGCATTTTAAACCAACCGGGGTAAATGAGCAGCTGGTCAGAAATGTTCGTGAGGCTTTGGACAAGGAAGGCTTCCAGCATGTAAAGATTATGGTTTCCGGTGGCTTTAATCCGGAGCGTATCCGCCTTTTTGAAACCAATAATGTACCGGTGGATGTATATGCAGTAGGCAGTAATATCTTTGCTACCAATGCCGATTTTACCGCTGATATTGTTCTGGTTGATGGTAAGCCTTGCGCTAAAGCCGGTCGGGTCTTTAGTGACAATCCACGCCTTGAGGATGTGTGATTATGGGAGACATAGTGGTATTTGCCTTGGTTTTGGCCATGGTACTTTATGCCTTTTGGGATGAATTGTTCACCCACTGATAAAAAAAGAAATAATTTTGGCTGGGAAATATTGTATATTTCCCAGCTTTTATATTGATTAGTCCTGCCAAATGATTAAAAAATACTTCACATAGATGAAAATATTTAATATTATTAAAGAGAAATATAAAATTATTAACAATATTAAGTATGAGGTGAAAAATGGATAAATATTATTTGGCAATTTTACAAAACATACCTGAACTTTCTGAGGCTCCATTGGAAGGCCTATTGGAACACTTTGTTACGGGAGAAAGTATCTGGCGGGCGACAGATGAAGAGCTGAAATGCTCTCACCTATTGACAGATATTCAGGTACAGGCTTTGCTTGCTTTTCGCCTGGAGCATCCCGATTACCCACATAAGCTGGCAGAGCAGTGTCAAAAGCTCCATCTTTCCTTGTGTACTATCACGGAGAAGGAATATCCGCCACTTTTAAAGGAAGCTTATAATCCGCCCTTGGTGTTGTTTTACCGGGGAAAGTTGCAAAATGCTTGCCCGCGTATTGCCATGGTAGGGTCTCGGAAGATAACTTCCTATGGTAGGGCGGTAGCGGAAAAGTTCAGTGTTTCTCTGGCCGGGCAAGGCTTTTGTATAGTTAGCGGAGGTGCCTATGGAGTGGATACGGAAAGCCATAGGGGAGCTTTGTCTACAGGGGTTACTGAAGCGGTTTTGGGCTGCGGTTTGGATATTTCCTATCCTGCCGCCAATCGAAAGCTTTTGGCTGAAATCGCTGAAAAGGGCGCAGTGATTTCCGAATATCTTCCCGGTACGCCACCGCTAAAACACCATTTTCCTGCCCGAAACCGGATTATTGCCGGCATGTCCCTGGGAGTGCTGGTGGTGGAGGCGGCTCAGCGAAGTGGTTCCCTTATAACAGCCAAATTAGGTTTGGAATTTGGACGGGATATTTTTGCCGTTCCAGCCAGTATTTTCGCAGATGGAAGCATTGGCAGCAATCAACTTATTCAGCAAGGAGCCAAGCCGGTACTTGACAGTGAGGATATAATAATTGAATATAGGGGTAAAATAAAATTAAAGACTTTATCCCAAAAAAATGGTAAGATGGAAAAAGATTGTGCTTTATCAAGGGAGGAAAGGGAGATCTACTCTCTCCTGCGTCCGGATATACCCATGTCCATCGATGACATAATCTTTCAATTACCAACAGCCAGCCCGGCCCAGTTGAGCGTTATTTTGCTCCAGCTGGAAATAAAGGGATTGGTTCGCAGTGATAAAACACATATGTATGTGAGAAAATAAAATGAGACTTATTCAGTAGGAATTTTATACTCCTACTGAATTTAGTCGAATTAATCCAGAGCTTATGGGTGCTCATCTTCCACCTGGGAGGTGGGTGATTTAGCAACCGTTAGCGTGGGAAAAGGGGGACATTTTGTGGCTGCAACCCAAAATGAAAAAGTGAAAATAAAAAAGACATCTACCAAGGCAACTAAAAAGGCCAAGGGCAACAAGACGACAAAGGGCACCAAGAATACATTGGTGCTAGTGGAGTCGCCTACTAAAGCCAAGACCATTGAGCGATATCTGGGTAAGGGCTATGTTGTAAAGGCCTCCATGGGGCATTTGCGGGATTTACCGAAAAGTCAATTTGCCATTGATGTGGACAATAATTTTGAGCCTAAATACATCAACATACGAGGCAAGGGCGCTCTCATAAAGGAATTGAAAAAAGAAGCCAGCAAAGCGGATAAAGTATATCTGGCCAGTGACCCGGACCGGGAGGGAGAGGCCATCGCCTGGCATTTGGCTCATATCTTTGATATTGATGCGTCCTCGGATTGCCGTATCGTATTTAATGAAATAACCAAAGGAGCTATTCAGGCTGCAGTAAAGGAGCCCCATCCGATTAATATTGATCGGGTGGATGCCCAGCAGGCCCGGCGGATGTTGGACCGGATTGTGGGCTATAAATTAAGTCCGTTGCTTTGGCGTAAGGTGCGTAAGGGCCTTAGCGCCGGCCGGGTTCAGTCGGTTACCGTAAAGCTCATTTGCGAGCGGGAAGATGAGATTTTAAATTTCGTTTCCGTGGAATACTGGACTATCGGTACCAAGCTGAAAAAGGGGAAATCCCCGCAGTTTGAAGCTGAGTTGGCCCAGATTGATGGCAAGAAGGTCGATATCAATAATGGGCAGGATGCCGCCAAGGTTCAAGCCAAGCTGGAAGGCTGTCAGTGGCTGGTTGATGATGTAAAAAATCGCCAGCGGGTTCGCAAAGCCACTGCGCCATTTACTACCAGCAGCCTGCAGCAGGATGCTGCCAGAAAACTAGGCTTTACTTCCAAACGTACCATGATGGTTGCCCAGCAGCTGTATGAAGGTATTGATTTAGGGCGCAAGGGACCGGTGGGTCTCATTACATATATGCGTACTGACTCTACCCGTATTTCAGACCAGGCAATGGGGGAGGCCAAGGAATACATTCTCACTAATTTTGGGGATAGCTATTATCCAGCCAAAGCCAATGTTTACCAGGCGGGGAAGAAGGCCCAGGATGCTCATGAGGCTATCCGCCCTACTAGCGTGATGTTGTCTCCTCAGTCCATAGAAAAATATCTCAGCAAGGATCAATTTAAGCTGTACCAGCTGATATGGCAGCGGTTTGTGGCCAGTCAGATGGTACCGGCTGTGTTTGATTTGATTTCTGTTGCCATCAAGAATAAACAACAGAAAAAGGATAAGGAATACATTTTGAAAGCCACCGGCTCCAAGCTGAAGTTCCCGGGTTTCATGGCAGTTTATGCTGGGGTGGAAGCCAATGAGAAGGATGTTGTATTGCCGGATTTGGCAGTGGGTGATGAAGTTAAGCTGGCCAAGGTGGAACCAGTTCAGCACTTTACTGAACCACCAGCTCGCTATAATGATGCATCCCTGGTTAAGGTCTTGGAGGACGAAGGTATTGGTCGGCCAAGTACCTATGCCCCTATTATTGAAACAATTTTGGCCAGAGGCTACGTTCAGCGTGTAAACAAGTCCTTCCAGCCTACGGAATTGGGCCGGATTGTGGTAGAAATGCTCAAGGAATATTTTAAGGACATTGTTGATGTAAAATTCAGCGCTGAGCTGGAGAACAAGCTGGATAACATCGCCGAAGGTACTGTAGATAAGACGGATCTTTTACGGGAATTTTACGGACCGTTTTCCGAGACTTTGGAAAAGGCCGATGAAGCCATTGGCCACGTGGAACTGCCTGTGGAGGTTTCTGATGTTCCATGTGATGTCTGCGGTCGCATGATGGTGGTGAAGCAGGGCCGTTATGGCAAGTTCCTGGCCTGTCCTGGGTTCCCGGATTGCCGGTGTACCAAGCCGTTGCTAAAGGATACGGGATTGAATTGTCCAAAATGTGGTGGCAGCATTGTAGAACGTAAGACTCGTCGTGGTAAGAGCTTTTACGGCTGTAAAAATTATCCGGGTTGTGACTTTGCTACCTGGGATGTCCCTCAGACGGAGAAATGTCCGGAGTGTGGGGCACTGCAGCTGAAGCACTATTATCGTAATGGCCGGGGTATTGTCTATTGCAGTAATGCTGCCTGCAAGACCCGGGAAAATAATCCAATAAACAAGGAATTGGAAAAGCAGCAAAAGAAAGCAGAAAAAGCAAAAGAGGCAAATAATGAATAAAATTATCGTTGTGGGAGCCGGCCTGGCGGGAAGTGAAGCCGCCTGGCAGGCTGCTCAGCGGGGGATTAACGTGGAACTTTATGAGATGCGTCCGGTAAAAAATACCCCGGCTCACAAAACACCTCTCTTTGGGGAATTGGTATGCAGTAATTCCCTACGGGGGGCTGGGCTGGAGAATGCCGTAGGGGTATTGAAGGAGGAAATGCGTCGCTTGGGTTCCATTATTATGGAAGCAGCGGATGCTACTAAGGTTCCTGCCGGTGGTGCATTGGCGGTGGATCGCATCGGTTTTAGTCAGTATATTACGGATAAGGTTTCCAATCACCCCCTGATAAAGGTAATACATAAGGAAATTGAAGAAATACCCTATGAAGATAATGCTGTAACCATTATTGCCAGCGGTCCTTTAACGGAAGGCAAGCTGGCAGAGGCCATTGGCGACTTGATGGGCCAGGATTATCTGTATTTTTATGATGCGGCGGCTCCAATTGTTACCTTGGAGTCGGTGGATATGACCAAGGCCTGGAAGGCGTCCCGCTATGGTAAGGGTGAGGCAGCCTATATAAATTGCCCTATGAATAAAGAAGAATATCATAATTTTTGGACGGAGCTGGTTAATTCCGAGAAGGCTCCTACCCATAATTTTGAAAAGGAAAAATTCTTTGAAGGCTGTATGCCAGTGGAAGAAATGGCATCCCGGGGAGAGGATACGCTGCTTTTTGGACCATTAAAGCCGGTTGGCCTGGAAAATCCAGCAGACGGAAAACTTCCCTATGCAGTAGTACAGCTGCGTCAGGATAATGCAGAGGGTACTTTGTACAATATTGTAGGCTTCCAGACGCATTTAAAATGGCCGGAGCAGCGTCGGGTGTTTGGGATGATACCGGGATTGGAAAAGGCGGAGTTTGTTCGCTACGGGGTAATGCATCGTAATACCTTTATTAATTCTCCGGAAACCATGCGTCCTACCATGCAGTTCAAGGATAATGACAGATTGTTTTTTGCCGGGCAGATGACTGGTGTGGAGGGTTATGTGGAGTCCGCTTCCTCCGGATTGGTGGCAGGCGTTAATGCGGCCAGATTGTGTCTGGGACTGGAACCGGTGGTATTTCCCCAGGAAACTGCTCATGGATCCCTGTGCCACTACATCACTACGGCACCTGCCAAGCATTTTCAGCCGATGAATGTGAATTTTGGCATTATGTCCCCCATAAAGGAGAAAATCCGGTACAAAAAGCTGAAGAAGCAGCGGATAGCTGAGCGGGCCCTGGAGACTTTGGAAAATTTTAAACAGCAGTTATGATGAGAGTTCTTACCTGCTATTGTGTAAGGAGATTTCAATATGGATACACAATTTCATGCAACCACAATTGTTGCGGTAAAACATAATGGCAAGACTGCCATAGCCGGTGATGGTCAGGTGACCTTCGGCCAAAATGCAGTAATGAAAGCCAATGCCCGTAAGGTTCGCCGCCTCTATCATGATAAGGTAGTGGCCGGATTTGCTGGGTCTGTGGCAGATGCCTTTACCTTGTTTGAGAAATTTGAGGCGACATTGGAGGCTTATAACGGCAATTTGCCTAGAGCTTCCGTAGAGTTGGCTAAGCAATGGCGCACCGATAAGGTGCTTCGTAAATTGGAAGCCCTTCTGTTGGTGGCAGATAAGGATAACTTGTTGATGATTTCCGGTAATGGTGAGGTTATTGAACCAGATGGCGGTGTGGGAGCTATTGGTTCCGGCGGTTTTTATGCATTGTCAGCGGCTCGGGCTTTGGTAAAGCATACAGATATGCCAGCAGCAGAAATTGCAGAGGAAGCTTTGAATATTGCAGCGGATATTTGCGTATATACCAACCATAATATTAAGGTTGAAGAATTAGATTAATTTGTGGGGGATCATATAATGAGTGAACAGACACCAAAACAAATTGTTGAGGCTTTAGATAAATATATAGTAGGACAAAAGGAAGCTAAGCGCTCCGTTGCCATTGCTCTCCGAAATCGTTGGCGCAGCCGTCAGCTGGACAGTGAGAGCATGAAGGATGATATTGTTCCTAAAAATATATTGATGATTGGTTCTACTGGCGTAGGTAAAACAGAAATCGCCCGTCGCTTGGCTAAATTGGTGCAGGCACCCTTTATTAAAGTGGAGGCTACCAAGTTCACTGAGGTGGGCTATGTGGGCCGGGATGTGGAATCCATTATTCGGGATTTGGCTGAAACCGCCGTACGCATGGTGCGTTCTGCCCGTTTGGAAGAGGTTCAGGATAAGGCTGCTGAGTTGGCCGAGGAGCGTATTTTGGATGTGATGGTACCTGAGCCAAAGAAATCCGTGGTAAATCCTTTTGGCCAGTTGTTTGGTGTGGGCGCCAATGATGAGGAGGACGAAGGTACAGAGGAAAGCTCTAATGAGCCTAAGCAATATCAGGCTGGCCGGGAGTGGTGCCGGAAAAAATTACTGGCTGGTGAATACGAGGGCCAGCTTATTGAAATCGATGTGGAAGATTCTAACAAACCTATAGTGGGGATGTTTGCCGGTTCTTCTTTGGAAGGTATGGGAGATAATCTCCAGGATATGTTGGGCAGCATGATGCCAAAGAAGCATCGTAAACGTAAGGTGACTGTTGAGGCTGCCCGGAAGCTGTTCCAGCAGGAAGAGGCCATGAAGCTGGTAGATATGGAGGAAGTAACCGAGGAAGCCGTTAAATTGGCCGAGAATAGCGGTATTGTATTCCTTGACGAAATTGACAAAGTGGCAGTCAGCGGCAATACCGGTGGTCACGATGTATCTCGGGAAGGCGTACAGCGGGATATCCTGCCAATCGTAGAAGGCTCTACAGTCATGACCAAATATGGTCCAGTGAAAACGGACCACATTCTCTTTATTGCCGCCGGAGCGTTCCATATGGCAAAGCCTTCGGATCTCATACCGGAGCTGCAGGGGCGCTTCCCAATTCGTGTTGAGCTTACCTCTCTTACGAAGGATGACTTCAAGCGTATTCTTACTGAGCCACAGAATGCGTTGATTAAACAGTACAAAGCCTTAATGGGAACCGAGGGAATTGACCTGGAGTTTACTGAGGAGGCCATTGAGCGTTTGGCGAAGCTGGCCTGTGATGTGAACGATCAAAATGAAAACATCGGCGCCCGTCGCCTTCATACTATCTTGGAAAAGCTGCTGGAGGATTTGTCCTTCAATGCACCGGATATGGAAGAGGACAAGGTGGTAATTGATGAAGCCTATGTGGATAAGGCTCTGTCGGAAATTGTCGTAAATCAGGATATTAGTCAGTTTATTCTTTGATGTATCAAAAACGAAGAATATTTTAAAAATTAACAATAAAAATAAAAATAATCACAATTTTTTGTGATTATTTTTGTTTTTTATGATAGAATATATTCCACGACAATTGATATCATATTTTTTTATATATAGGAGGATTAGGCATGGCCACACTTTTGGAGAGAACAAGAAAAATTAATCGGGTGCTGCAACGGTTCCACAATGTGGAGTATAAGGAAATTGCCACTGTGCTTAGCAATGTTATTGATGCCAATACGTATATAGTTGATACCGAGGGAAAGATTCATGGCTATGCTTTTCAGGACGATTTTGAATGTGATTTGATGGTGGATAACGTGGTTTCCGTTGGAAAGTTTCCCCGTCATTATGTGAACTGGTTGAAGAAAATCGACGAGACTTCAGCTAATCTTCGGTCTAAATCTGGACTTTGTGCTTTTGTTGATGGTTCTGAGACCAAGTGCAAGTTCCATGGGAAAAATACTACTATTGTGCCAATCTATGGTGTAGGCGAGCGTATTGGTACTCTGGTGGTAGCCAGATATAATGAGGATTTTACCAATGATGATTTGCTGTTGGCCGAGTACGGTGCAGCTGTTGTAGGCATGGAAATGCTTCATGACCGCTCCCGTCGTCATCAGGAAGAGAATCAAAAGCGGGAAAATGTTCGTATGGCTCTGGGAACCTTGTCAATTTCTGAGGCTTTGGCAACTGTAGACATTTTCCGTGAGCTGGGGGGCAAGGATGGATCTGTCAATGCTTCCAAGATTGCGGTGAACTTAAACATCACCCGGTCAGTTATCGTAAATGCCCTTCGGAAGCTGGAATCTGCTGGTGTGGTAGAGCCTAAGTCCCAAGGCATGAAGGGAACCCATATCAAAGTATTAAATGAATACCTTTGGGAAGGTATTGATGAATTGGCCAAGGAAATGGTTTAATCTCAATAAAAAAAGTGACAATTCAATAATTAATGGCGGCAGAGGATTGCTACCATCAATTACTTGTAGTTTGTGATAGCAGGGAGCTTGAATACAAGCCTCCTGCTTCTTGTGTTTAAAATATAAGTATATCTGTTTTAAGAGTAGTATTTATTTACTATATGGGCAAAAAGTCACAATATTCAACTATTTCTAAAAAATGTGCAAAAAAATCTTCTTAAAACTATATAAAAATGATAGAATAAACAGGGAATTTGTTAATATTCGTAGAATAGTATAATTACGCAATTTTATGTTAAAAAATATTTGCTTTTTAATTATACCTTCAGTTTTATGAAGAGGAGTGAGGCTGATGTTAGACCAGCTTGTTAATTCGGCGACTATGGATTATTTATCTCGTGGTATGTCGGCAGCTAATCTTAGGCATGAAGTCATAAGCAATAATATAGCTAATGTTAACACCCCTCGCTTTAAAAAGAGTGATGTGGTATTTGAGACTTTGCTGGCTAAGGAATTGGGACTTTTTGACGAACAGAAAAAGGTTGAGATAGTTAGGACCCATGACCGTCATATGCCGATACCGGTACATGAAAAGGCAGCTCCTACAGTGGTGATGGATACCACCACTACTATGCGTACTGATAAAAACAATGTGGATATTGATAAGGAAATGGCTAATATGGCCAAAAACCAGATTTGGTTCAATGCCATGGCCAAGGAAATGGGCAGCCATATCCAAAAGATAAAAACGATTATAACCAGCAAGTAATTAATTTTTCATGTGTAGAATGGAGAATGACTTATGAGTATGTTTGGCGGAATAGATGCTGCGGCATCAGGGCTTACGGCAGAGCGCCTGAGAATGGATGTTATATCCAATAATATAGCTAATGTAAACACTACCCGAACGGAAAAGGGCGGACCTTTCAAGCGCAAGTTTGTAGTGTTTGAGCCTAGAGAAATGCATAATCTCAATTTTGCTCGGGTCCTCTCTGGAGAAATTTCCAAGAGTGAGTACGGCAAAAAAAGTGGTGATGGCGTTCGTGCGGTAGCTATTCAGGAAGACAACACCATGGGCAAGCTGGTGTATGATCCAGGACATCCCGATGCTAATGCTGATGGGTATGTTGAGTTGCCAAATGTAAATATTGTAAACGAAATGGTGGATATGATTACGGCTTCCCGGGCTTATGAAGCCAATGTTACTACCATTAATGCAGCAAAAGGCATGGCCACTCAGGCCTTGAATATTAGTAAATAAATGAGGTGACATGATGCAGATAGAGGCATTGAAGATGACCCCGGTTTCTATGCATGCTGAGAGTCATTTGGGAGAGACAAAAGAACCACCTGTTGTCAAGAGTTTTGGCGAATATCTAGGTGATGCTCTTGGAAATGTTAATGAATTGGAAAAGGAAGCAGACAGATTAAAGGCTGCCTTGGCAGCTGGTCAGGTTGAAGATATATCCCAGGTTGTTGTGGCAGCTGAAAAGGCAGACATTGCCGTGCAGCTCACTCTTCAAGTCCGGAATAAAGCCGTGGAAGCTTATCAAGAAATCATGCGCATGCAGGTTTGATTTTTTGAATCAATTAAGCAAAGCATGGCGAAGGGATTGAGAAAATGGGCGAATGGAAAGAAAAATACCTTCAGCTCTGGGAAAAGCTAACTAAGCGGCAACGCTACATGGCTATTGGTGGTGTTGCCCTGCTTTTGGTGGTGATTTTGGCCGCCAGCTTTATGTACGGCGGCAAACCAGACATGGTTCCATTGTTTACGAATATGGAGACCAAGGATGCCGGCGAAGTGGCAGCCAAGCTGAAGGAAAGTAAAGTTACATATGAAGTTCAGGAAACAAAGCAGGGTACTACCATATTGGTACCGGCTGCTGATGTTCATGAAGCCAGATTGAACCTTGCTACCGAGGGACTCCCTCATGGTAACAAGGGTTTTGAGATATTTGATGATAGTAAATTAGGCGTTACCGAGTTCCAGAACAAGGTAAACTATCTCCAGGCTTTACAGGGTGAACTTACCAGAACTATCGAGCAGATTGAGGCTGTAGAAAAAGCCCGGGTTCACATTGTTTTACCTGAGGATAGCCTGTACAAGAAAAATGAAAAACCTGCTACAGCATCTATCATGCTGAAGCTTAAACCCAATACCCAATTAAATAAGAAGGAAATCAAGGGCATTGTAAATTTAACTTCCCGTAGTATTCAGGGATTGGTTCCAGAAAATATTACTGTTGTGGATGAAACCGGCAAGATCTTAAACGATCCGGATGATGACGAGGAAAACAATGTAAGCATGCAGACCATGACCCAGCTGGAAATGACCCGCAAGGTTCAGGAGCGTATGCAAAAAGATGTCCAGACCATGCTGGATCAGGCTTTAGGTGAAGGCCGTTCTTATGTCCGTGTCAACGTGGAGCTTGATTTTGATCAGCGGCAGACTGACAAGCAGACCTTTACTCCAGTGGTGGACGAGTCTGGTATCATTCGTAGTGAGCAGACCATTAATGAATCTTATAATGGCACCTCTAATAATCCAGGCGGCCCAGCTGGCACCCAATCCAACGTACCTGGGTATGTTGCTGTTGAGAATAATACTAATGCTAATTATTCCAAGAAAGAATCTACCAAGAATTATGAGATAAACGAAGAGAAGGAGAAGACAGTTGCTTCCCCTGGCTCTATCCGGCGGGTGAACATAGCTGTACTGGTTAATGATGATATCACTCCAGCTCAGCAGGAAAGCATTATGCGTTCCGTATCGTCCGCAGTAGGTATCAATCAGGATCGTGGTGACACAGTATCTGTTGAACCATTACCATTCAGCACTGAACTGGCTGACCGTCGGGCAGCAGAGGAGCAGGCAGAAAAGGATCGTCAGGCTAGAAATATGTATATCGCCATCGGTCTGATTTTGCTGTTGATTGCTTTGGCTGTAGCTTTCTACATCAGAAGAAAGCGCGAGAAGGAACGTCTGGCCAGAGAGGCGGCCGAGGAGCAGGCAAGATTGGAAGAGGAAGAGAGACAGCGTCTTATGGCCGAGCGTGCTGCTGCTATTGAGTCCGGTGAGGTTGAGCCGGAAGAGCTTACTCCAGAGGAGCAGGAACATATCAACGAGCGTCAATTTATCGAAGACCTCATCCGCAACAAGCCTGCCGAGGTTGCTTTGCTTATTAAGACTTGGCTGTCGGAGGAATGATAACAATGGATATGTATGGTGAGAAGGAACCGGAATTAACTAACACGCAAAAAGCGGCGGTTCTGTTTATAACTCTTGGTCCAGAGTATTCGGCTATGCTGTTTAAGCATATGAACGATGAGGAGATAGAGAAGCTGACCTTGGAAATCGCTAATCAAAAGCAGGTTTCCGTGGAAATGAAAAAAGCTGTTGTCAGTGAGTTCTACCAGATGCTCATGGCGAGAAATTACCTCTCCACTGGTGGCTTGGAATATGCTCAGAACGTTCTGGAAAAGGCTTTGGGATCCGAGAAGGCGTCCCTTATTATCAGCCGACTTACTACCAGTTTGCAGGTTAAGCCATTTGATTTCCTGCACAAAACTGATCCTGGTCAGTTGCTGAACTTTATTCAGAATGAGCATCCACAGACAATTGCCTTGATTATGGCATATCTTGATCCTGATCAGGCAGCAACCATTCTGACATCCTTGCCAGGTGACCGCCAGGCTGAGGTTGCTAAAAGAATAGCTGTCATGGACCGTACCTCCCCAGAGGTACTTCGTGAAGTGGAGCGGGTGCTGGAGCGCAAGCTGTCTGCTTTGGTTACTCAGGACTTTACCGATGCTGGTGGTGTAAAGGCCATCGTTGAGGTGCTTAACCGTGTTGACCGTACCACAGAAAAAGGCATCGTGGAGGCTTTGGAGGTTGATGATCCAGAGCTCACCGAAGAAATCAAGAAGCTCATGTTCGTATTCGAGGACATTGTAATGATCGACGACCGTTCCTTGCAGCTGGTACTTCGCGAGGTGGATACCAAGGATTTGTCTTTGGCCCTCAAGGCTACCAACCAGGACGTTCAGGCCAAGGTATTCAAGAATATGTCCAAGCGTGCAGGCGATATGCTGCGTGAGGAAATTGAGTTCATGGGACCTGTTAAGATTCGTGATGTTGAGGAAGCTCAGCAGCGTATCGTAAACGTTATCAGAAAGCTCGAGGATAAGGGCGAAATTGTTATTTCTCGTGGAAAGGGAGACGAGATGATTGTCTAGGGTTCTGAAAGGTGTAGTCTGGCAGGAAGATCCCCATGTTATTGATACTCCTAAGTTTGAGAAACCTGTGGTGGTTGAAGAAGTCGTTGAAATGGACGATGAGACCAAAGAGAATATCATGCAGAATATTCGCCAGAAGGAAGACCGGGCGGATCAAATGCTTAGGGATGCCAAGATTGCCAGTGAAATAACAAAACAAGAAGCCAAAGCTGAGGCCGAAAAAATATTAGATGAGGCCAGACAGCAAGTGGAACAAATAAAGAATGAAGCTAAAGAAGCTGGGCATGCCGAGGGATTTGAGATCGGCAAACAGGAAGGTATGGAGCAGATAAAGCAGGAACAGCATCAAATTATTGTTGATGCCAATGCTAAAGCTGAAAATACCCTTAAAGTTGCCCAGGAAGAGGCTTTGGAATATGTTACTAATGCAGAAAATGCCATCGCAGAAATGGTGATGACTATTGCTGATAAGGTCATTCCACAGCACTTTATCGATATGCCACAGTTGGTTTTGCCGTTAGTACAAAGTGCTATCGAAAAGGTTAAAGATCAACCAAGTGTGGTTATTCGGGTAGCACCTGATGTTTATGAGTTGGTGCTTATGGCCCGCTCTGAATATCTGGCTAGTATGGAAGGCAAGGCTGATCTGCAAATTGTTTCTGATGAGACATTAACGATTGGTGATTGTGTTCTGGAGTCACCAAATGGTACGATTGATGCCAAGCTGTCAACCCAGCTTGAATTGATAAAGCAGTCTATTAGGGATGTTATGAAATAATGGATATAAACCTGCAAAAGTTTACCGACGCAATCGAAAACTGCAAATCTATGAAAATGATTGGCAAGGTTGTCCAGATGGTAGGTCTGGTTATTGAATGTCAGGGGCCTAATGTCAGCATGGGAGAGCTGTGCTATGTTAAATCGCATTTTCCTGATGTAGAACCAGTACCATCTGAGGTGGTAGGTTTTCGGGATGGCAAAGTCCTCCTGATGCCTTTGGGGGATTCTAAAGGCATCGGACCTGGTTGCGAGGTTGTATCCGCGCAGAAAGTCTTACAGGTTAAGGTCGGCCCAGAACTTTTGGGTCGGGTTATCGATGGCTTAGGAAATCCCATCGATGGCAAGGGACCTATCATATGTCAAGAGGAATATCCCTTACAGGCTGATCCACCGGCACCGTTGGATAGGCCAGTTATTACCGATTCCCTCTATGTCGGGGTGCGGGCCATTGATGGGCTCATTACCATGGGACAAGGGCAACGAATTGGTATTATGGCAGGTAGTGGTGTAGGTAAGTCAACTCTTCTTAGTATGATAGCCCGCAACACTGAAGCGGATATAAGTGTTATATCCCTAGTAGGTGAGCGTGGACGTGAGGTAAAGGAATTTATCGAGCGTGATTTGGGAGAAGAAGGACTGAAGCGTTCGGTGGTTGTGGTTGCTACCTCTGACAAACCAGCATTGGTACGTATTAAGGGGGCAATGACTGCTACAGCAATAGCTGAGTACTTCCGGGATCGGGGCCGTAAGGTTATCTTGATGATGGACTCCGTTACCCGATTTGCCATGGCCCAGCGAGAGGTTGGTCTTACTGTTGGTGAGCCACCTGCTACCCGTGGATATACACCGTCGGTGTTTGCTTTGTTGCCGAGACTTTTGGAGCGAGCCGGTACCAGTGAAAAGGGGTCAATTACCGGTATTTATACCGTACTGGTAGACGGTGATGACATGAACGAGCCTATTGCCGATGCGGTTCGAAGTATTTTGGATGGACATATAGTTCTTTCTCGTAATATTGCCGCTCAGAATCATTTCCCGGCCATTGATGTTTTAGCCAGCGTCAGCCGTGTAATGTCAGCGGTTGTGCCGGATGAGCACATGGATGCTAACAGAAAGCTTCGGGCCTTGATGGCAGTTTATAAGGATGCGGAAGATTTGATACATATTGGAGCTTACGTTAAAGGCTCCAGTTCCAAAATCGATGAAGCCGTGGAAAAGATAGATAAAATAAATGAATTTTTGTGCCAAGGTGTGTTCGAGGTGGAAAGCTTCGAGGACACAATTAAGAGGCTTGAAGAGATATGAGGTAGTTTTCCATGAAAAAGTTTAGATTTCAACTGGAAACGCTCTTAAAGGTTACAAAAATGAATAAAGACCAGGCTCAGGTGGAATTGGCCAAAGCAACCAAGAAGCTTGAAGAGGCCAGACAATATTTGGAGGTTCTTTTGGAGCAGATGGCTCAGGGTCATAAGGATTATGAGGCCATTACCAGCAAAGGAAGTATAACCTTGGGAACATTGATGACCTATAATAGTTTCTTCAATTGGAAGCGGGAGCAAATTGAGCAGCAGCAACGGCATATTATGGATTGCCAGTCTGAGCGTCAGCACCGAATGACTGAGTTGGTCAAAATTATGAATAAACTGAAAAGCATTGAGCAGCTTAAAGAAAAACGGTTCCAGCAATACATGGCTGAGGTCTTCTTTGAGGAGCAAAAGGTATTGGATGAAATCGGTGGACAGCTGTTCTTCCGTAATATGGGATGATTAAATCACTGGTATTTTGGTGGTGAAGGAATATGATGCGAATTGAAGGGCTGGAAAATGTTGTCCAGCGGATAAATGAGTTAAATGATCGATTTGGAATAAGGCAACCGGCGTATAATGCCAAAGCAGCACGTGGGAAAACTTTTGCTGAGGAATTAAAAGCCGCAGAGGGAAAGCTTAATCCTAACAAGGATTTCTCTGGTGCTACTGTGAACCCTACCAGTTTTGGGGGCGATACAAACAGTATAATCAGTGCTGCAGCCGCCAGATATCAAGTTGATCCCAAGCTTGTGGCAGCTATAGCTCAGACTGAGTCCGGTGGCAATCAGGATGCCGTGTCTTCGGCTGGCGCTATTGGTGTAATGCAGCTTATGCCTGATACAGCCGCTTCTTTGGGCGTTGATCCATATAATAAAGCCCAAAACATTGAAGGGGGTACCAAGTATCTTAAACAGATGCTGGAAACCTTCAATGGCGATGTGAAAAAAGCTGTGGCAGCTTATAATGCTGGTCCACAGGCGGTTCAGGATTATGGTGGTGTTCCGCCATATCGTGAAACACAGAATTATGTTAATAAGGTAATGGATATTTATCGATAATATTATTATAGGGTGGGTTTCATGGCAGATTTGGAAGAAAATGAAGAAACTGGCAAAAAGCCAAGTAAATTCAAAAAGATACTTAAAATATTTATTATATTGTTAATTCTTTTGGTTTTAATAATTGGCGGTTTCTGTCTTGGAATTTACTTCCGACTTATTGATTCCAATGAGGTAAATGAGAAATATGGACTGTATGATATGCCAATCATCGGTGAATATTTTGTAAAGCCAGCGGATAAAGAGCCGTCCTCAGTTGATGAGGCAACGAATAAAAAAGACCAAAAGGTTGAAGAAAAGAAGTCAACCAAAAAGGGCAAGGAAATAGTTTTAACTAAGGAAGAGATTGAAAAGCAAACCAAGGAACGGCTGGCGGCGGAGAAAAAACGTGTGTCTAAGTTGGCCCGTCTCTATAATGAAATGAAGCCAGAGGATGCCGCAAAGATTTTGGAGGGTATGGAGGATGACATTGTAATATCCATCCTGCAAAAAATGGATGAATCTCAAGTTTCGCAGATTCTTACTTGTTTTGATACCGATCGGGCAGCTAATATTACCAAGATTATGTATAACGGTTTGCCAAAGCGTCCGATGCAGGTTCCAGCCATTAATGATAATGAACAAAACCAAAATCAGAACCAAAATCAAGGTCAGAATCAAAACGGTAATAATTAATCTTTCCCTAATGGCTCTTTAATAATTCTTTTTTAAAATTAACTTATAGTTGATTACCGCCTAATGGTGGTTATCATAAATATTTTTTCACACTAAGGAGGTGAATATATGGGGACAAACATTAGTGCAAATCTGTTTTCTTCTGCACCAGCTGCCTCCCAGGGGAGTGTACAGAAAAATGTCAACACAGCCTTTGAGGGCCGTAAGACAGCCACTGGCAAGCAGGGCAGGGATTTTTCATCTGAATTGAAAGATGTCACAACAGATGATAAGTTGGCCAAGATTGTTAAGGAAGCTGTAGAAAAACCTGTGGCAGAGGATAGTGTGCAGAAGACATCGGAGTTGGCAGATGCTAAGCCAAATGATCCTTTGCAGGATACTGTAGCCGAGGCAGTGGATGAAGTTGCTGAAGAGTTGGCAGCTGAAGTCGTTGCAACTACCGCGACCCAAATGCCGTTAGCAGAGCTTACGACGTCAGCACAATCAACAGCTCATGCTGAGGCGACTGCGCCACTAGCAAACTTAACAGATCAGCAGCCTACTCAGGAAGTGATGCAGCTTAACACCGTGTCTTTAGAGGCTAACGCTGTATCGCCAGAAGTAAGCACTGTATCTCAGGAGTTACAGCAGCCGGTAGCTGCAACCCAGCTCCAACAGCAGATGGACCGGACCAATTCTCAGGTTCAGGATGTCGCCAAGGAAAATGTGGTGGTGAATGATTCTGTAGTTACTGACAGTGAAGCTCAGTCAGTGGTTCAGAATACCAATCTTCAGCAGCCAGAGGCTCATCAGCCAAAAGCCATTGAAGCATTGTTAAAGCCAGTACAGCCAGTGGAAAAGGTAACCGCTCCGGATGGTTCCCAGGTAATTGATTCAGGTGATATGACAAAGGAACAGGATATGCTGGCCGTTTTGTCAGGTAGCCGAATCGTTAGTCAGAAGTCTGAAGCTACTGAAGCAACTGTACAGAAGACCACAGTAGAGGATGTGAATAATCTTCTCGGTCAACAGGTACAAGTGGTAAGTGGACGTGACGCCAAGCAGGAGCTTAATTCTGACAATCAGCAGCAGCAGGCTTTCCAACAGGAAGCTAAGGCTGATACCGTGGTAACTCCACAGGTTAAGCAGGTTGAAAGCGAAGAACCAGTGTTCACTGAGCGCGTGGATTCTGCTCAGGCAGTCAATGCTTCTACTGTTCAGAACCAGTCAACAGATAATGTTGCTCAAGTGTCTACGCAGCAGAATGTTAGTCAGACCCGTACTGATTACAACATAACTCAGCAGATTGTTGAGCAGGCCAGACTCATTCGGAATGCAGAAAACACTGAGATGGTAATCAAGCTGAATCCAAGACATTTGGGTGATCTTACCTTAAAGGTGGCAGTGAACAGCAATGGTGGTGTAACAGCTACCTTCCATACTGACAACGCACAGGTAAGGGCGATGCTGGAAACTTCCATGATACAGCTGCAAAAGGAGCTTAATGATCAGGGAATTAAGGTAGACAGTGTAGAGGTTCAGACCGGCCTTACCGATGGACAGCTTCCAGAGGGACAGAGCCAGGGATACTATCAGCAACAGGCTCAACAAAGTGCCAGAAGTCAAGAACTTGACTTGAAGGATTTTGAAGAGGATGTTGACCAGCTGTCAACTGAGCCAGTGAACAATGCCACCGATGTTATTCGGGATAGCGAAGGAAATAAGATTTCCGATGGTGTTGATTACGCAGTATAAAATATAAGAAAGGAGACAATAATATGGCAAATTCGTTAAACACGATCACGGTTGATGGTAAAACCTATAATTACGAAGAGTACATGAAGAACCAAGGTGTTAAGGCTTCCGAGGTTGGTAAGAAGAGTGAGCTTAATAAGGATGCGTTTCTTTCTCTGCTGGTAACCCAGATGCAGTATCAGGATCCGCTCAACCCAATGGATAATGGTGAATATTTGGCCCAGTTGGCTCAGTTCTCCGCGTTGGAGCAGATGACCAATGTATCCGATAAATTGGCGGATGTATACTCGTTGGTAGAGAATATTGACTCTTCCGTATTGGTTGGCCAGTTAAGCAGCATGATTGGCAAGGAGTGTCAGTGGGTTGAAACTGTTAATGGTCAGGATGTTAAATGTAGTGGTATGATTACTGGCGTAAGCATTTCTGACGGTAGTCCTTCGATTGTTGCTACAGTTAAGGATGCCAGTGGTCAGGAATACGTTACCAAGGTTGATATTAGTAAACTTACCCGGGTTGGTGAAGGGGTATAAAACTAGGAGGCAAATATGAGTGACTCAAAAATCTTTTTTCCGTCACAACCGATTTTGCCCGTGGATAATTCCAGCCTAAGCCAGCGTCAAAGCAACATTAATACTACTGCAGCAACTGGAGCTTCCTTTGCGGATATATTGCAAAGAGTTTCTGACCGCAAGGTAACATTTTCCAGTCATGCGTTGCAGAGAATGGAAAGTCGCAATCTAAGCTTTAGCGAAAAGGATTTGCAAAAGCTGGATGACACCGTAACCAAAATGGCTCAAAAAGGAGCCCGGGAGTCTCTCATTTATATGAATGATATGGCTCTGGTGGTCAGTGTCGCTAACAGGACTGTAATTACCGCCATGGATGGATCAAGTGCAAAGGAAAACATTATTACGAATATTGATAGCGCGGCAATACTGTAAGCTTGGACCTTTTAAGGGGAGCTTGAGAAGCTGACTGACTGATGCTTCTCAATAAACTTGCCGCATCATGTAGAAAAGAAAAGGAGATTGATTCATTATGATGCGTTCACTTTTTTCCGGCGTTTCCGGTCTTAAAAATCATCAGACTCGTATGGATGTTATTGGTAACAACATTTCCAATGTTAATACCACTGGTTTCAAATCCTCCCGAGTAAACTTCGAGGATTCGCTGAGTCAGACACTTTCGGCTGCCTCCCAGGCTACTGATACTGTGGGTGGTACCAATCCTAAGCAGATTGGTCTTGGTTCCAAAGTTTCTGCCATCGATGTAAACTTTAAAGACGGTTCCGTACAGAGTACTGGTATCAATACTGACCTGTGTCTGTCCGGTAATGCACTCTTTGTGGTTAAGCAGGGCAATCAGACCTTCTATACCCGTAATGGTGCTTTTAACTTTGACTCCCAGGGTAATCTGGTAAATGCTGAGGGATTGTTTGTTCAGGGCTATATGAATGAATCTGCTACTGAGCACAATTCTATTAATACTAATGGTGCTACATCTTCCATTGCTATCCGTGCTGGTAAGACCATGCCATCATCAGCAACTAAAACTGCTAATTATGTAAATAACCTTAATGCTACAGCGGCAACGATTACTGGTATTTCCGCAACTTTGGATGATGGTTCTACAGCAAGCCCTGCACCTACCGAAGTTGAAGTTGGTAAGGCAATTAGTGATACTGATCCAAGAAAGGTTGTTGCAGCTGTATTGACCATGTCTGATGGAACTACTCAGACTGTAACTGCAGGTAAGTATAAGCAGGGTAACAGTATTCCACTTTCTACTACCGTGAAGGTCTACGATTCCTTGGGTTCTGCTCATATCGTACCGATTACTGTGGAGAAAACTGGAGAGAATACCTGGTTAGCTAAATTAGCGAAGACGGAGATTACCGAGGAAGATGGTTCATTAACTACCTTAACAATGACTGATGCTGAGATTAAGTTTAAGGAAACAGGTGCATTCAAAGAAGGTAGTGCAAAATTGGATTTAGCTTATTCCAATGGTAATGGTGCAGCTCCGCAGTCTGTAACTATCTCTTTCGATAACCTTACTCAGTATGCTAACTCCAGTACCATCAATGCTGAAGCTGATGGTTATGCATCTGGTACCTTGGATACAGTTGCAATTGATGAAACTGGTACTATTGTTGGCACCTATACAAATGGTATTTTGCGTCGTGAGGCTCAGATTGCTGTAGCTCAGTTTACTAATGCTCCTGGTCTCACCAAGAAGGGTAGTTCTCTTTATGTTGAGTCCCAGAACTCTGGTGTACCAAATATTGGTACTTCTACTGGTTTTGGCGCAACTATCACTGCTTCGGCACTGGAAATGTCCAATGTTGACGTGGCCAATGAGTTCAGTGATATGATTATCACCCAGCGTGGTTTCCAGTCCAACTCTAAGATTATTACCGTATCTGATGAAATGCTGGAAACTCTTATCAATATGAAGAGATAATAATTAGTATCTAAAAGTAAACTAAAATATTCAAGGCAGGTGCAACCTGCACCTGCCTTGAATTAAATTTGTATTAACAAACCAATGGGGGGGAGCTTATATGATTAAGCTTACAAAATTTAATTCTGATGGAAAGAAAAAAGGGGAATTTGTACTTAATGCCGAAATAATAGAAACGATAGAAGAAACACCGGATACAGTTATTACCCTTACCAATGGTAAAAAGATTATCGTGGAAGAACCAATGGAAGAAGTTGTTCGTCAGGTTGTAAAATATAAGCGGGCCTGGTTTAAGTAAGGACACTTTGGTAATATAGTCCATAATTGTTGATAATTTGGTTTAAATAGTTGTAATTTGGCTAATTATTGCTAAAATAAGTATGTTGAATATTTTTTGATAAATCTTGATTTATCAATTTAATAGATAATAAATAAAAGGAGTGACATGCAATGGCTGATGAAGAGAAGACTGAGGAACAGGCTCCGGAAGCGGGTAAAGCGAAGAAATTTCCTCTGGTAATAATCATAGTCCTTATAGTTCTAGGCTTAGTATTGTCCGGCGTAATTGCATTCTTTATTTCCAGTACCATGATGGGGGCTGGTACCACTGCTAATGGTGGGGAAGTAAAGCATCACGATCCAGGTGTGTTCGTTAAATTGGGCGATCCAAAGGAAGGCATGATCGTGAATGTGGGCGGTATAAAAGCCAGCAGATTTTTAAAGATTGGCGTTGTTATGGAACTGAATCCAGAAAAGGAAGAGGTCGTAAAAGAGGGCAAGCTTGTTCCTATGGCTGAGACCAAAATTATGGATTCCACCCTGCAGATATTGCGTACGGTCAAGATTGAGGAATTAGATGCAAATAAGCAGGATGACCTAAAAGCAAAAATAAAGAGCGAAGTAAACAAGGCCTTGGGAGAAGGCAGTGTTTTCGATGTTTACATTACTAGCTTTATGCTTCAGTAATTTATTACTATTTATTATATACTTTGAGAAGGAAAGGGGGATGAAGCTTGGCAGATGATGTATTATCACAATCTGAAATAGACAAACTATTGGCCCAGTTCGCTTCTGGTGAGGCAGATGCCGAAACCATGCAAAAAGAAGAAAACACCAAGAAAGTCAAGACTTATGACTTCAAGCGGCCAGATAAGTTTTCCAAGGATCAGATTAGGACGCTTAATATGCTGCATGACAATTTTGCGCGTCTCTTCAATACATACTTGTCCACATATTTGCGGGCATTGGTATCTGTAGAGGTTGCATCAGTTGAGCAGCTTACATATCAGGAATTTGTCCAATCGCTTTCAAACCCTAGTGTTATTGGAATATTGACAGTACCGCCTCTTAAAGGCAATGTCATCATGGAGATGAATACTGGTATTGCTTTTTCAATAATTGACCGAGTTTTTGGTGGACAGGGAGATAACACCATTAAACCACGGGTACTGACAGAGATTGAAGAAGCAGTTATTCGCCGTATTTTTGACAAAGCCATGGGACACCTCCGGGAGGCGTGGTTTAATGTGGTTCAATTTAATCCTAAGATGGAGGCAATTGAGTCTAATCCACAGTTTGCTCAGATTGTTCCACCTAGCGATATGGTAGTAATCATAACCATCCAAACCAAGATAGGTTCGGTGGAAGGCTTTATGAATATATGTATTCCGTATTTGGTACTTGAACCAATTATGTCCAAGTTGACCACCACGTTCTGGGTTGCAGCAAATATCTCCAAGGAAGAGCACCCAGAGCATGAGGATATGATACGCCAAAAGCTTAGAAAAACTAAAGTCCCTGTGGTTATCCAAATGGGACAGTTTGATATTTCAGTTCGAGAATTCCTGTCGTTGAGTTATGGAGATGTTTTACAGCTTGATACCAGAGTGGATGATGAATTGAAATGTATTGTCGGCAATAATACAAAATTCTATTGTCGGCCCGGCACCTCCGGCAAGAAGGCTGCCGTACAAATTACTAGATTGATTACGGAAGGAGATGAAGGTACTAATGGGTGATGCTCTTACACAGGAAGAGATTGATGCGCTGATGAATGGAGGCGGATCCTCTTCTAGTGATCCAGAACCTACGGATGCTGCACCGGCTCCTTCCGATGCTGAACCAGAAGGCACACTTACCGATTTAGAAAAAGATGCCTTGGGAGAGATTGGTAATATTTCTATGGGAAGTGCAGCCACTACCCTGTCTGTACTTTTGGGACATAAGGTAAATATTACTACTCCAAATGTTAAACTTGATACAATGTCGGCTATTAAGGATGAATATCCAATGCCTTATCTGATAGTTGAGGTAGGCTATGTCATTGGTATCAATGGAAATAACATTTTGGCTATTCAGGCAAGTGATGCTTCCATCATCGCTGATTTGATGATGGGTGGCGATGGACTTAATCCACCAGGAGAGCTCAATGAAATTCACATGAGTGCCGTGGGCGAGTCCATGAACCAGATGATGGGTACGGTTGCTACCTCATTATCGACAATGTTCAATAAGAAAATCGATATTTCGCCGCCAAAAGTTAACCTTGTGGATTTCTCCACCAAGGATACCCCAGAGGTTGATTCTGTATTTGGTCAGAATGAACCAGTGGCGAGAATTTGCTTCCGCATGGAAGTGGATGGTCTTATTGACAGTGAGATTATGCAGATATTGCCTCTGGATGTGGCCAAGGAAATGGTTGAGTTCCTGATGAATGGTGGACCTCAGCCAGAAGAAGAGCCAGAACCAGAGCCTGCACCAGCTCCAGCTGCTGCACCGCCACCGCCGCCACCTGCGGCTCCGGCACCAGCTCCAGCTGCTGCGCCACCACCTCAGGCACCGCCAATGGCACCTCCGCCACAAATGGCACCGCCACCACAGATGGCGGCACAGCCAATGTACGCGCCACCTGCACAATATGCCAATTCTGCAGTGCTTGGTGCAGGGGTACCAGTACAGAGTGCACAGTTCGCACCGCTTACCAATGAACCTATTGAAGCAAATACAGCTAATATCAGCTTGATTCAGGATGTTCCTCTGCAGGTAACTGTTGAGTTGGGACGTGCGAAAAAGTCCATCAAGGAGATATTGGAGTTCTCCACTGGTTCTATCATAGAGCTGGATAAACTGGCTGGTGAACCGGTTGACATTCACGTTAATGGACAGCTTACCGCTAAAGGTGAAGTCGTTGTTATCGATGAGAACTTCGGTGTACGTATCACCGAGATAGTAAGCCCGATGGAACGTGTGCAGAGTCTGTAATGAAAGATAAGTGACGAATTTAGTAGTACTTGTTAAAATGAAATCTTTAATATATAATTAAAGTAGTATTGGTAGATAATATTTCAATTCAGAATATGAGAATATTAATGAGGAGAGATGACAAATGGCAGTTAGAGTATTAGTAGTAGATGACGCGGCATTCATGAGAATGATGGTAAAGGACATTTTGTCCAAGAACGGCTATGAGGTCGTTGGTGAGGCTGAAAATGGTATGAAGGCTCTTGAGAAATATCAGGAGCTGAAGCCAGATCTTACTACTATGGATATTACCATGCCAGAGATGGATGGTATTAGCGCTGTAAAGGAGATTAGAAAGATTGACCCTAACGCAAAGATTGTTATGTGTTCTGCTATGGGTCAGCAGGCTATGGTTATTGAAGCAATCCAGGCTGGTGCTCGTGACTTTATTGTAAAGCCATTCCAGGCAGACCGTGTTCTTGAAGCTGTTCGTAAAGCTGTTGGCTGATGAAGAACTGGAGTCGTTTCTGCTCCATGGCATCTGTCCTATGTATCATTATATTGGTGTTGTCAGTGCTGTCGCCAGATTGTCTGGCGGCAGCTAATTCGGCTAGTGGCGGTGGCTACTTGTCCGGTTACGAGAATACCGATCCACAACCTTCTCAAATGTCATGGTGGTCGACATTGGCATATTTAATCAGTCTTTTGGCTGTGTTTGCCTTTGTGGTTGTCATGGCATATTTTGCGTCTAAATTTTTAGGCGGTAGGTTTGCCAAGGCTACTACCTCTGGTGGTGGCCGTATAATGGAGCATTTGCCATTGGGGCCCAATAAGTCAGTATGTGTAGTTGAATTGGCAGGAAGAACTTTGATGTTAGGAGTTACAGAACATCAGGTTACGTTGCTGGGGGAAGTGACTGACCCGGAAGAAATCGAACGGCTACGAAGACAGTCAATAGACCAGCCACTGGATGACAGTATATTTGCCAGCCAGTTGTCAACATTAGATCAGCTGACTCAGAGGGTACCTTCATTTATCAGAGATAGTATAAAACGTAGAAGATAAGGGGTTGTGAAGCTTGACCAAGCTGCAGCGGCTGCTCTGTATAGGAGTGAGCCTGCTTTTATTTTTATGTTTAATAAGGGATGCTTCCGCAGCACCACTTATACCAAATGTTAATATCGATGTAGGATCGTCCGAAAATCCCCAGGATGTTGCAGTTACTTTGCAGCTCATGGCGGTTTTGACCATCTTGTCTATCGCACCATCTATTTTGATAATGACTACGGCCTTTATCAGAATTGTTGTGGTGCTTGGATTTTTGCGTAATGCTATGTCTACCCAGACCAGCCCACCTAATATGGTTATTATCGGTTTGGCTCTGTTTCTTACGTTTTACATTATGGCCCCCTATTGGAGTCAGGCCAATGAGTATGGTTTACAGCCTTATCTGGCGGGACAGATTACTCGGGACGAGGCCATTGAAAATACTGTGGAGCCTATAAGGGAATTTATGTTTAAGCAAACCCGCGAGGCGGATTTGGCAATGTTTGTCAACTTATCAGATGCACCTCGGCCTGAGGGTCCGGAGGATGTTTCCACATTTACATTGATTCCCGCGTACATGATTAGTGAATTAAAGACAGCATTTCAGCTGGGCTTTATGATTTATATTCCGTTTATTGTTATTGATATGATAGTGGCAAGTACCCTTATGTCCATGGGTATGATGATGTTGCCGCCGGTAATGATATCATTGCCATTCAAGATATTGTTATTTGTCTTGGTGGATGGTTGGCATCTGCTGATAAAATCATTGATAATCAGCTTTAAGTAGGGGATGATTGAATGTCAGGAGATCTTATTATACAGCTGGCTCAAGAAGCCTTGCGAACAGTACTCCTTGTTTCAGCGCCGATGCTGGGATTGGGATTGATTGTTGGTTTGATGGTCAGTGTTTTCCAGGCTACCACATCAATTCAAGAGCAGACGCTGGCATTTATACCAAAAATTGTTGCGGTATTTGTGGCGATATTGATTTTTGGGCCCTGGATGTTAAGAATAATGGTGGAGTATTTTACAAATACATTTGTAAATTTGCCCCTTTATATAAAATAATGAGGTAACATAAGTGGATTTTTATGATTTACTGCAAAATCATGCTGCTGTATTTCTGCTGATGATGACCCGGATTAGCGGTATTTTCCTCATAGCTCCTTTTTACGGCAGCCAGAATATACCTATATATTTCCGAGCTGGTGCGGCCTTTGCCATATCCTTGGTGGTCTTTCCTGTGGTAGATCAGAATACGGTTATTGAGGCGCCACCCACGGTTATCGGCTATGCCATAATGGCCTTGTCAGAAATGTTTGTGGGGTGGCTTATTGGCTTTGTAGCCTATGTTACCATGCAAGCTGTAAATATGGCTGGTAAGATGATGGATATGCAGGCTGGATTTGCGGTGGTAAATGAAATGGATCCCACCTCTGGTCAGCAGGCACCACTCATCGGTAGCTTTCTGAACTATTTAATGCTGATAGTGTTTTTGGTGACTAACGGTCATCATGTCCTGTTGGCATCAGTTATTCGCAGCTTTGATGCTATTCCTATTTTGGGATTTCATTATAATTCTTCTTTGGCAGAATTAATGGTGGACTTTACTGCAGCAATATTTGTTACTGGGGTAAAAATAGCCTTGCCTATTACTTTTGCCATATTGTTAACCAATGTTTCCTTGGGAATATTGGCCCGCACCATGCCACAACTTAACATTTTTGTGGTTGGTATACCAATGCAGATTATCGTAGGCATTTTTGTTTTGGCTATGATTATTCCTTTCTATGTTTTGTTCTTGGATGTGCTATTTAATGAAATTTATGGAAACATTCTTATCGCCTTGCGAGCAATACAATAGAAAATATAGATTTAATACTTTCCAGGTAGATTTACAGCTTTTTGCTGGTGAAAAAACCGAGGAGCCTACTGCTAAGCGTAAAGCTGATGCCAGAAAAAAAGGCCAGGTTGGGCGAAGCCAGGAGGTTAATGCTGCCTTCGTTTTGTTGGTGGGTTTTTTGATTTTGCGGCTTTTGGGCGGCAATGCAGTGGCAGAAATAATTAATTATTCAACTTACATATTTGGCAATCTCAATGCTGATATAAATGAAGAAACCATTATGCAGATGTTTATTGGCATGATAATTCTTTTGGCAAAAACATCCATGCCATTGATGGTATTTATCATGATTATTGGCTTGGCTATGAATATTGCTCAGGTAGGCTTTATGTTTACCACGGAGCAGTTGCAGTTTAACCCGGGAAAGCTTAGCCCAATAAGTGGCTTTAAGCGAATGTTTTCCAAACGTTCACTGGTTGAATTGGTAAAATCTCTGGTGAAAATTATTATTATTGGATATTTTGTTTTTTCCTATTTATCTGAAGAAATATTTCAAATCCCTAAGTTAATTTATATGGATTTGATGGCGGGACTAAACAGAATGTCTGATTCCATATTTACGCTGGCTTTTAAGATAATTGGCGTATTTATGATAATGGCCGCTTTGGACTATGCCTATCAGAAATGGCAAAATAATCAAGATTTGAAGATGTCCAAGCAAGAAGTTAAAGAAGAATTCAAACAGCAGGAAGGTGACCCGAAGATCAAGGGTAAAATCCGTCAGAAACAGCGTCAGATGGCCATGGCCAGAATGATGCAGGAAGTTCCTAAGGCGGATGTCATTGTAACAAACCCTACCCACTTTGCTGTTGCTTTAAAATACGATTCCGGTATGTCTGCTCCGGTTGTTGTAGCCAAAGGTCAGGACCTGGTGGCTCAGAAAATTAAGGAGTTGGCCCGTGAAAGTCGTATTCCTATTGTTGAAAATAAACCTCTGGCCAGAGCGTTGTATGCTACTGTGGAAATCGGCGGGGCCATTCCACATGAAATGTATAAGGCTGTAGCCGAGGTATTGGCTTACGTTTATCGGCTTAAACATAGAAATAGATATGCTTAATTATTGGGAGAACTACTATGGCTGACTCTGATGCTACCGCAGGAAGTGGCGGTTTTATAACTAAATATAGTGATGTGCTGGTGGCAGTTGGCATCGTTACCATAGTAGTAATGATGATTATACCGTTACCTACCATGCTGCTGGACTTGCTGTTGTGTATGAACATTACCTTGGCATTGGTAGTAGTTATGGCGGCAATTTATAATGTGGAAGCATTGGATTTGTCCGTGTTTCCTTCATTGTTGTTGATAACAACCCTGTTTCGGCTGGCGCTGAACGTATCCTCTACCCGACTTATTCTTTTGGAAGGATATGCCGGTGAGGTTATTATGTCCTTCGGTAACTTCGTTGTGGGTGGTAATGCAGTAGTAGGTTTTATCATATTTATAATCCTTATTATCATTCAGTTTATCGTTATCACCAAGGGTGCTGAGCGTGTAGCTGAAGTATCCGCTCGTTTTACCTTGGACGCTATGCCTGGTAAGCAGATGTCCATTGATGCGGATTTGAATCAGGGCGCTATTACTGATGCTGAAGCCAGTGAACGTCGTATGAAAATCCAGCGGGAAGCTGATTTCTACGGCGCAATGGATGGTGCCAGTAAGTTCGTAAAAGGTGATGCCATCGCGGCAATCATCATTATTTTGATTAATATTACCGGTGGTTTTGTCATCGGTATGGTACAAAGAAACCTTACTGTTACCCAGGCCTTGTCCAACTACACCTTGCTGACTGTGGGTGAGGGACTGGTAAATCAGATTCCGGCACTGCTCATTTCCACAGCTACTGGTATTATTGTTACCCGGGCGGCTTCTGAAAGCAATCTGGGTTATGATTTGGTTTCCCAGCTTGGCCGAAATGCCCGTGTATTCATGATTGCTGCTGGCGTGTTGTTGGCGTTGGCTTTGGTACCGGGGCTGCCTGGTTTGCCATTTAGTATTTTAGCTGCAGTATGCGGTTATATTGGATACAGCAAGACTCGTAAGGAAAAAGCAGTGGAAGAAACCGCCACTGTTCAGAAAAAAGAAAAGACCAAATCCGAGGCAACCAAGCCAGAAAACATTGTTTCTCTCCTGCAGGTTGATCCGATGGAACTGGAAATTGGTTACAGTTTGATACCGTTGGTTGATACCGGTCAGGGCGGTGATTTGCTGGACCGTATCGTAATGATTCGACGGCAGTGCGCTTTGGAGCTAGGTTTGGTGGTACCTACTATCCGTATTCGTGATAATATCCAGATAAAACCTAATGCCTATATAATTAAATTAAAAGGAATTGAGATAGCAAAAGGCGAATTGTTATTAGATCACTTCCTAGCCATGAATTCAGGTACCGTGTTTGAAGAGATTCAGGGAATTGAAACCACGGAACCTGCTTTTGGCTTGCCAGCATTATGGATTCCGGAGGCATCCAGAGAACAGGCTGAGCTTAATGGCTACACTGTTGTAGATGCTGTATCCGTATTGGCTACCCATCTTACGGAGGTTATCAAGGCTCATGCTGATGAAATCTTGGGTCGTCAGGAAACCCAGAATCTGGTGGACAATGCCAGAAAGACCAATTCGTCTCTGGTGGACGAAATTGTGCCTGACCTGATGAATGTGGGTGAAATTCAGAAGGTATTGGCAAATCTTTTGCGGGAGCGGGTATCCATTCGGGATATGGCCACCATTTTGGAAGTTTTGGCAGATTATGCCCGGGCAACCAAGGATACAGAGATTTTGACGGAATATGTGCGCCATGCATTATCTCGTCAGATAACCCAGCAATATACCCAGAATAATCAGTTGACCTGTATTACTCTGGATCCAACCATAGAAAACCGGATTGCGGGAGCTGTACAGCGCACGGATCGGGGGTCTTATGTAAGCATGGATCCGGATAGTATGCAGAAAATACTGACTTCTTTGAGTGCTGAATTGCAAAAACTTACTGATATGGGCTATCAGCCAATTATTCTTACAAGTCCTACGGTACGTTTGTATTTCCGTAAATTGGTAGAACGATCAGTACCAGGACTTATAGTTCTGTCTCATGCTGAGATTGAACAATCTGTAGAGATACAGATTATTGGGGTGGTGAAGATTTAACGTATGATAATCAAGACATATAAGGCACCTACTTTTAAGGAAGCTATGGCCAATGCTAAGGCTGAGTTAGGGCCAGATGCAGTATTATTACATGAAAGCAGGACTAAAAAAGGCGGTTTGCTGGGCTTTGGGGGCAAGGAGATCGTAGAAGTTATAGTGGCAGTGGAAGAACCTCCACAGAAAAAACCAGTTAAGAGAGCTGGTACCCGTAAGGGACGGGGAAGAACTCAGGCCACGCGTAATCCTGTGGTGAGCAATAGTGGTGAAATTACCACCGCACCTGCCGATAATATTGATTCTGGGGCAGTATCTCCAGAGCCGGTGGTATCACCAGCTATTTCCCGGCGAATGGCTGCTTCGCAATATCAGACTGCTGGCACCCAGCAGAGTGTAGATAATGCTCAGGAAAAGGCTGAGAAGTACGATGCCGGACTGAATACGAGTACGCCGTATTTTAAAGATATTATGTCTTCCCTGGAGCGAATTAAAGCAGCAGAAGATAGTATTGGCAAAACTGAGCGAATTTTAAGTGATATCAAATCTGTGGATATAGATAAAGAGACTGTTTCTCGGGCACCACGTATAATAAAACCTATGGCAAGAAAGTCTTCTGAATCTGCCACTTCATTGGACAATGCCCAGCTGATATCAGAGGCTGTCAATACAAGTTCAAATCGTGAGAATACAGGGGTTAGTGGATTAAACTCTGATTTTTTAAAGACAGATTCTATACCAAAAAGCGGAAATACTCCTGTTGCGGAAATACCGGCGGAAGTACTAGCTCAGGCTGCCAAAGCCTCCGAGATTGAAGCTGAAAGAGAAAAGCTGACTGAAGCTATTGCTCAGGCCGAAAAACAAGCTGAAGTAGATCAGGATCAGATTCAATTCCTGCAAAATGAACTGGAGGAAATGAAAGAAGCCTTAGCCCGTATGAGCACTGGATCTGGTGGCGCGGATGAAATTACCATCCAGCAGGCTATGCGTAACTGTGATGTGGATGATAAGGTTATCCAGGATATGGTGCGCAAGCTTACTGGGGCGGAAATAATGGAAAATAAAAATTCCGACAAAGCACATAAGATTCTGGAAAAATATTTGAAGAAGACAGTACGGGTGGCTTCTGGAATTACACTGCTATCCGACAAGCCAAAGATTGTGGCACTGGTAGGTCCAACAGGGGTAGGCAAGACTACCACTTTGGCCAAAATTGCTGCCAAGTTTGTGTTGGAAAGTGGGGTAAGTGCCGCCATTATCACTGCAGATACTTACCGTATTTCTGCGGTGGATCAGTTGAAGACCTATTCGGATATTTTGGGTTTACCATTGGAAATTGTCATTTCTTCTGATGCCCTGCAGCAGGCCATCAAAAAACATTCTGATAAGAAGCTTATTTTGATAGATACGGCTGGCCGCAGCCAGTTTAATGACTTTCAGATGAAGGAGCTTTGTGATTTGCTGGATGTTGATGCTGATATAGAAAAGCATTTGGTATTAAGCTCCACTACTAAAAATCGCGATGCGGAAGAAATTTTGACACGTTTTTCGGCGTGCCAACCAGAGCGGGTTATTTTTACTAAAACAGATGAAACCAGCTCTTTGGGAATTTTGCTCAATTTGTTGTATAAGCGCAAAATTGCTCTGTCCTATGTTACGAATGGTCAGAGCGTTCCCGATGATATCATACCTGCCAGCTTTGCAAAATTGGCAGATATGCTCCTGAGGTAGATTGATATGGATGATCAGGCAACACGACTACGTCGGATGATTGAAGATAAAAACACGCTTCCCGGTGTTTCAGGTCAGAGTCGGTCTTTGGGGAAAAGGACTGGCCAGACGGCAGCCAAAAAAGGACCGCGAACTATTGCCATTACCAGTGGTAAAGGTGGAGTTGGCAAGACTAATTTGACGGTAAATCTGGCTATAGCTCTTGGCAACATGGGGAAACGAGTCATAATAATAGATGCTGACATGGGCATGGCAAATGTGGATATTTTGCTGGGGACAACATCAAGAATTAATCTTATGTCCCTGTTGGAACCCGATGTGGCATTAGAGGATGTACTGCTTAGGGGACCATACGGGGTAAGCTATATTTCTGGCGGATCAGGTATGGAACATGCCATGGAGCTCACCGTGATGGAACGGGAAATTCTTTTTAAGAAGTTGGCTGGCTGTGAAGATTGGGCTGACATTATTCTTATTGATACGGGAGCTGGAATTGGTAATAATGTTCTCGATTTCATTTCAGCTGCAGATGAGGTACTGCTTATTACCACTCCTGAACCAACGGCCCTTACAGATGCCTATGCTGTTATGAAGGGCTACAGCTCTATAACTGAGGACCCTAATATAAAGCTGATTGTAAACAGGGTTATTGATGAACCGGAAATTCGTGAAGTTGTAGGAACATTATCTCGTACTGCTGAAAGGTTTTTGAAACTTTCTGTAGAATGTTTAGGGTATATATATGATGACCAAATGATGATTAAATCTGTTCGGCAGCAGGTGCCGGTAATGGCCAGCCATCCAGATGCGGTTTCATCCCGTTGTATTGCATCCATTGCCACTGGTTTGCTCAACGGTCGTCAGGAGAAAGTGAAATTAGGTTGGCGAGGTTTCCTGAAGCGAATATTTAAATCGTAATATTGATTTTATTACCGTAGTGGAAAGGAAATATTATGGATGAGCCTGTATTGGTCAAAGCAGATACCGTTTTAAAACTGGGGCAGCGAATGGAAATTTCTGTGCCAGGAAATACTCGCACTTATGCCAGTATGTTGGATGACATTAGGGAGTCATCAATTGTACTGGCTATGCCAGTTGATGCAAAGAATAATCCGCTTATTGCTGCACCAGGTACATCCGTAACCTGTAAGGCCTTTGATGGCCATTGCTATTATAAATTTGTTTCCAGTTTTCAGTCCAAGGGAGATGAAAACGGACCGGTATGGTTTGTAGATAGGCCGGTTGATGTGGAAAAGTATCAATACAGAGTTTATGTACGGGTAAAAACCAGTCAGCCGTTGGTGGTTCGGGCGGTTAATATGGACGGCTCCCGGGAACCGATGATTTTTACCAAAACCATAGATATGAGTGGTGGTGGGTTATGCTTTCCACTTGACAGCCCATTGATGGTTAATAGTAAAGTCAGTGTAGAACTGGATAATATACCAGGTGTGGGACTTATACAGCTAATGTGCCGGGTCGCCCGCTGTGTTGAAGCAGAAGCTGATGGAAAAACTGTATACCAAATAGGTGTCGAGTTTTTGTCAATTAATCGGATGATTCAGAATAAATTGGTGAAATATATTTTTGATTTACAGCGTGATGGTTTGGCAAAGGGAATTGATGATTTGTAAGGGGGGCTTTCCATGCTTCGGGTCATAGTAGCAGATGATTCTTCGTTTATGCGAAAGGTATTATCAGATTTATTTTCCAATGCTCCGGATTTTGAAGTGGTGGGTACAGCTTCAAATGGCAAGGAAGCGGTGGAACTTGTAACCAAGTTAAAACCTGATTTGGTCACCATGGATGTAAATATGCCCATTATGGATGGATTACAGGCATTGGAAATCATCATGAGGGATTGTCCGACCCCTATTTTGATGTTCAGCAGTCTTACCAAGGAAGATGCTGATGAAACCATTAAGGCGCTTTCCTTGGGTGCCGTGGATTTTATGTGTAAAACAGGGGGCTCTATATCCAAAATAGACGCTATTGCAGATGATATTTTGGAAAAAAGCCGTAATGTTGCCAAGGCAAATGTAAAAATAAATAATAATATTCTTGAAAAAAAGCAGGAAGCAGGGAATTTAAAGCGAATAAATATACTAGAGAAGAAGGGTTATAATTTACCCGGCACAAATAGCAGTTCTTCAAGTAGCTTATTGGACCGTATTAGGGCTGGTAAACCAACGGCTGAGTCAGTTCCACCGGTTTCGGCAAAGCTTCAGCACAAGAGTGTTGCAGATAAGTTTGCCAAGCGGGAAAATCCGTATCTAAAGATGCGGGCGGACAAAGCCAGTGCCTCCTCCAGCTGGAACAATAGCAAGCTGGTAGTGCTGGGAACTTCTACAGGGGGACCAAAAGCGTTACAGGCTGTGGTTCCAAAGCTACCGGCAGACTTGCCGTGTGGCGTGGTAATAGTACAACATATGCCAGCAGGATTTACCAAATCATTGGCAGACCGATTGGATTACATGTCTGAGATACATGTAAAGGAAGCTGAGGACAATGAACCGATTCTGCCGGGATATGTATATATAGCTCCGGGTGATTATCATTTGGAGATAACAGGCAGTGGTTCTCAAAGAGTGATTTCATTGAACCAGAAACCACCAGTGGGGGCGCACCGTCCGGCGGTGGATGTCATGTTTGACTCGGTAGTGGGATATGGCACAGATGTGGTGTCAGTAATATTGACAGGCATGGGATGCGATGGCACTGCTGGTATGAAGAAAATAAAACAGGCTGGAGGGTACATCATAGCTGAGGCACAATCAACCTGCGTGGTGTACGGTATGCCAAAGGCCGTTGTAGATGCCGGCATAGCTGATGAGGTGTTACCAGTTCATCAGGTGGCAGATGCAATTGTAAGTGCAGTTAGAAAATAAGCTGATCAGGGGGAATAGAAATGGAAACAAATCAGTACATGGAAATGTTTTTGGACGAGTCGCGGGAACATTTGCAGTCTTTGAATGATGGCCTGCTAAGTCTGGAAAATGATCCGGAGGATTTGTCCGTATTAAATGAGATCTTCCGTAATGCTCATACGCTTAAGGGAATGTCTGCCACTATGGGTTATACCAAAACAGCAGAGCTCACCCATGATATGGAGAATTTGCTGGATATGCTCCGTAAGGAACAGTTGAAGGTTAGCTCAGAAATTATAGATGTAATTTTTAAGTGCGTGGACTCCTTGCAGGAAATGGTCGAGAATATCGGCAGCGGAGAATCCGAGGACTTGGTAGATGTGTCTGACTTGGTTCGCCAGGTTAATGCCATCGCCAAGGGAGAGTCTCCATCAGCTGCTGCACCAGCAGGCGAGGCCGCTCCAGCAGCAGAAGCAGCACCAGCAGGTGGTGGCGTTGGCGTAGAGCTCAACGAAACTGACCGAAATGTTATGAAGGAGGCAAAGAGCAGCGGCCTTATTCCTTATCTCATTCATGTGGAGATTTCGGAAAACTGCCTGCTGAAATCAGCTCGCTCCTACATGGTTATGAATGCCCTTGATGATATCAGCGATGTTATCAAGACAGTTCCTCCAGCAGAGGATTTGGAGCAGGAAAAATTCGATCATAGCTTTGAGGTAGTTATTGTAACTGATGCTGATGCTAAGACAGTAGAGAGTACTGTATCGGCTATTTCGGAGATTTCTAAGGTAGTTGTTACTGAAATAACTGACCTTGATGCTGCTGTTATTGGCGGGGCAGCACCAGCTCCGGCAGCTGCACCAGCTCCAGCAGAGGAAGCACCTAAGGCAGCTGCACCAGCGCCTAAGGCTGAACCTAAGAAGGATGCTAAGCCAGCGGCAGCAGATAAGAAGGACGCCAAGAAAGCCCATGTGGGTGGTCAGTCCGTTCGTGTAGATATTGAAAAACTTGATACTCTTATGAATCTGGTAGGAGAGCTGGTTACCAATAAGGTACGCTTGGAGCAGATTGGTATGAATCATCGCCTTACCGAGCTTACTGAAACCTTGGAGCAGATGGACCGTGTAACCACTGATCTTCAGTCAGTAGTTATGAAGGTTAGAATGGTGCCGGTTAGCCAGGTATTCAATCGCTTCCCTCGTATGGTTCGCGACCTTGCCAAGGAACTTAACAAGGATATCAACCTTACAATCGAAGGTGAGGAGACAGAGCTTGACCGTACCGTTATTGATGAAATCGGCGATCCATTGATGCATTTGTTGCGTAACTCCCTCGACCATGGTGTTGAGCATCCGGAGGATCGTGAAGCAAAAGGTAAGCCACGGACTGGTGAGGTTGGCCTGATTGCCCGTCACGAAGGTAACAATGTAGTTATTCTGGTTACTGACGATGGTAGCGGTATCAACGCAGACAAGATTCGTAACAAGGCAGTAGAAAAGGGCATGATCAGTCGTGATGAGGCTGATGCATTGCCAGATGCTGATGCAGTTCGTTTGATATTCCTGCCAGGCTTCTCCACAGCTGAGACTATCACAGACGTGTCTGGTCGAGGCGTAGGTATGGACGTTGTTCGCAGCAAGATTGAGTCCTTGGGCGGTCATGTTGACGTAGAGACCAAGATAGATGAAGGTTCTGTATTCAAGATTAAGCTGCCATTGACCTTGGCTATTATTCAGGCAATGTTGGTTAAAGTACAGAATGAAATGTATGCTATTCCGCTTGGTTCTATCGACAGTACAATTAATATCACTCCTGATGATATCAAGACTGTCCAGAACAAGGAAGTTATAGTTCTTCGTGGCCAGATTATACCAATTGCCCGTCTGGGTGAAGTCCTCAGCGTACCTAAGGGTGAGGACAGCAACGAAGAAGATATATTCGTAGTTGTTGTTCATGTGGGTGACCACAAGATAGGTATCGTGGTAGATAACCTTATCGGACAGCAGGAAATCGTTATCAAGACACTTGGCAAGCTTCTGTCTGGATTGAAGATGCTGGCGGGTGCTACCGTTCTGGGTGATGGTCATGTTGCTATGATCCTGGATGTAAGTGCATTGATGTAATCAAGGGGGGTTGTAAAATGGCTAACGCAAGTGAACAGGTAGTATCTGAGAGCGAAGTTCAGGTCGTTGCTTTTAAGCTGAGAAACGAAGAATACGGTTTCAGCATTTTGAATGTTCAGGAAATTAAGGGCTTGACAGATATTACCAGAGTTCCATTTGCTCCTGAATTCATAAAGGGTGTAATTAATCTTCGCGGCAGTGTGCTGCCAGTAATCGATTTGAAACGCCGACTGGGACTGGAAGATACTCCTTATACAGCCAATACCAGAATTGTTATTGTGCAGTTTGACGAGGTATCTGTAGGTATGTTGGTTGATGCCGTAACCGAGGTAAGAACTATTGATGCTGATGATATAGACTCTACTCGGGCAGTAACTGGTACTGATGCCAATGCCAGATTTATTTCCGGTATCGGCAAGGTAGACGGTCGATTGATAATTCAGCTGAATATCAGCGAAATCATTGGTTTGACCGGTGAAGAATAAAATTCTGGATGGGGTGAAGATATGTCAGATGATGTTGCAAGCTTGTCTGCAGCCCAGATGGATGCGCTACGTGAAATAGGTAATGTAGGTGCTGGAAACTCAGCTACGGCCTTGTCTCAGATTATTAACAAGCGTATTGATATGAATGTTCCAAGGGTATCCATAGTACCACTTGGTGATGTTCCTGATCTGGTCGGTGGGCCTGATGTTATGGTAGTGGGAGTATTCCTCCGGGTATATGGTAAAGCTCCAAGTAACATATTGTTCTTGTTACCTAAAGAGAGTGCCTTTTATCTGGTGGATATGCTCATGGGTAAACAGCGCGGTGATACCCAGAAACTGGATTTCTTGGATGAATCGGCACTGATGGAAATAGGAAATATCCTTTCCGGTGCATATTTGAATGCGTTGTTTAACTTTACCAATATATCGTTGTTGCCATCTATCCCTGCATTAGCAATGGATATGGCGGGTGCGATTTTGAGTGTAGTATTGATACAGCTTGGTCAGATGGGTGACCATGCATTGGTAATAGAGACTGAGTTTAACACTGATGATGAGGGTATCAAGGGACATTTCTTCCTGGTACCAGATCCAGGTTCTTTAGAGACAATACTAGCAGCAGTAGGAGTTGGATGATATGCCAGAATTAGTGAAAGTTGGAATGGCTGACATGAAAGTCGGCTCTGCTCCATCAACATTAATTAGTTATGGACTTGGTTCTTGTATTGGCATATCCCTTTATGATCCTCAGCTTAAGGTTGGAGGATTGCTTCACATAATGTTGCCAGATAGTACACAGTCCAGAGCCAATGAAAATAGGGCAAAGTTTGCTGACACTGGTATTCCGGATTTGCTCGACCAGGTACTTAAACTGGGGGCTTCCAGAGGGAGACTGGTGGCAAAAATTGCTGGTGGAGCTCAGATGTTTGCGTTCGCAAACGCAACAGATATTATGCGTGTAGGACAAAGAAATGCGGCTGCTTCCAAAGAGATTCTCTCCGGCTTGGGTATTCCAATTGTTGGTGAGGATACAGGCGGTAACTATGGTCGTACAGTATCCATCGATTTATCAACTGGTACCTATATTGTTAAGACCATTGATAAGGGTGAAAAAGAAATATAGTTGGTGATTGATGTGTTTAAGCTAGGTGCAGCCTTGGTCTTTGCGGCTATAGCGGCTTTGACTGCTATAGTCGCAGGACTGTTGTCAGATGCTCGGTTTCAGGTAGTGCTAGGCCGGGCATTTTGTAGCTTTATAGTTTCGGGGGTTGTGGTGTATATAGGAATTACCCTCTTTGACCGTTTAGGTTATGCCTCTATTATTCATGAGATTGAAGAATCTCTGGATAAAATGGAGGAAGAGGGAGAAGACCTGGAAGAAGAACAGGATGAGTCGGAACCTCCAGAAGATAATGCCGGAGAGGAAGAAGCAGAGGATGAAGGCTTCGTTCCATTACAGGCTGATTCGTTGCAGCATGTAGCCGGTGATGAAGACGAGTAGGGGAAAAAGGAGGTGAGATAGATTGCTTACTGAAGCTTTAACTCCTGAAGAAGTTAGAGAGCTATGGGTGCTTTACAGTCAGAATAAGGATTTGGAAATCAGGAATAAACTGGTAGAGCACTATCTCCCTTTAGTAAATACAATAGCGGGACGACTGGCAATCAGTCTGCCCAACCATGTGGATACCGATGACCTCAAGGTCAGCGGCTATTTTGGTTTAATGGATGCAATAGACCGGTATGACTATAATCGGGGAAATAAGTTTGAGACTTATGCCGGCATCAGAATAAGTGGTGCCATGAAGGACGATCTTCGGTCTCGGGATTGGATATCGGTATCTTTGCGTCAAAAAATAAAAAAATACGAAGCTGCGGTTATTTCCCTGGAGGGAAGTTTGGGACGTACACCAACGGATGATGAGTTGGCAGATGAATTGGAGATTAATGTTGAGCAACTCCACGCATTGGAGCAGCAGGTAAGTGCTTCAACCATTATTCCTTTGGGTGAATATATTAAAACAGAAACTGCAGCCACAGCTGTTAGTGACCCAACCAAGAGTTTGGAGTCAATAGAATTGAAAGAAACTTTGGCAAATGCCATAGATCAGCTGTCGGAAAAGGAACGGCTTGTTGTATCCTTGTACTATCATGAGGAGCTGACTATGAAGGAAATAAGTCAGGTTCTTCATCTGTCTGAGGCGCGTATTTGTCAGTTACATACAAAAGCAATATTTAAGTTGCGGGGCTTTTTGGCCAATGAAGAGATAGACCTTTAAATTAGTCTGTTTTACAAAATGCATGGATGCATTTTGAAGGTTGTCCTGAAAGGGGTAGGATAACTTGGGGAGGGCTGTTTATGGATGAGGAAAAGAAATCAGTCCCTAAAGAGGGAAATAAAGATTCTGGATATCTAGTGGAATTTCGCAATGATGGCGTTTACTTAACGGTATTTGATTCCCAGGAACCTGGGCTTCAGTTTGAGTTATCAGATATGCGCCTTATTCTGAAGGAGTACAGCGTGGAAGATTATGATTTGGAAGCGCTGTCCAGATTGGTGCGGGAAGCTTCCGGTATTCCAACCAAGATTGCGGATGATTTCGTTTTGCCAGCCAATTTTTCAGAAGATAAAGCAGGGGCCAATGTTTCCGTCCAGATGACTCAGGAGGAGTTACAGGAGAAACTGGTTTATGGCAAGGTGTATATTGACGTGTCCCGAGATAAGATGGAGGCTTTGGCGCGGTTTGAGATAAAGGACAATGAGTCTATTCCTACCAAGGATATGATTATGGAAGCCTTGGCTCAGAAAAATGTCGTTTTTGGCATTGATGAGGAGGCAGTAGATGAAGCGGCAAAGTCAGGTAAACTCACCAAGGTTGCTGTGGGTGTACCACCGGAAAACGGCGTGGATGCCAAGATAATCCGGAAGTTTGATTTGGGTATCAAGGGGAAGCCAGTTATTGATGAGCATGATCGGGTTCATTATAAGGATCTGAATTATTTTTGCTTGGCCAAAAAGGGGCAGGTATTGGCTGAAAGAGTTCCCCATACTACTGGAACAGCAGGAACAAACCTGCATGGGGCACCGGTTCGTCAGAAGCCTGGCAAACCAAAGCCAGTGCCAGCTGGCAAGAATACCAGTATCAAGGATGAAAATTTCGTCATATCCGAAATCGATGGTCAGATTGTCGATACCGGTTCCAAGATAAGCGTTGACCCACACCTGGATATTAAGGGGGACGTGGGTATGGCAACGGGCAATATCGATTTTGTAGGTGCAGTTACAGTAAGTGGTAATGTGCAGGAAGGTTTTATTCTGAAAGCCACCGGTGACATTGAGATAAATGGCATGATTAGTGGTGCCAATGTTATCGGTCGTAATATTTACGTCAAGGGCGGCGTTCAGGGTATGAACCGGGGAGAAATACGGGCAGAAAATGATTTCCAGGCAACCTTTGCCGAAAATGCGGATATTGAGGCGGGGGGTAATGTAATCATTTCTGACGTGGCTATGCATTCCACTATTCGGGCAGGTCATACCTTGGCGGTAGAAGGCAAGCGTGGCTTGGTTAATGGTGGATTCTTGGCCGCTGGTGAAGAAATTCGGGCAAATACCATTGGTAATACCATGAATGTATCTACCCGTCTCACCGTTGGCGTTAATCCAATGATTCAAAAGAAATACCAGACTGTTTTAAAGGAATACAATGATGCGAAAAAACGTCTGGATCAAGTAACCAAGATGGTTAATACCCTTGGTAAAATCGATATAAGTCAGATGCCACCGGACAAGGCAGAGCGCATTAATACCCTTATTCGCTCACAATTTCCGTTGGCCGGTTTGGTGGAGCGTAACGAAAGGACCTTGAAAGAATTGGATGCGGAGCTGCAGAAGATGAAGAAGGGTAAGGTCAGGGTCCGGGATGTTATGTATCCGGGAGTTAAGCTAAGTATTAATTCTATCCTTAAGAATGTTCAGGTAGAGGAAAATCATTGTACCCAATACGTGGAAGATGATTTTATAAAGATTGGTGCTTATTGATAAGAGAAAGGGGCTGTTTGTATGGATTTTAGCCCAATGAATATCAGAATGACCGTACCACAATCGGCAGATGTGGGACAGGTACAGCACAATATCAATCAGCATGGTGCAGTTGTGCATGATAATCAGGCCTTGAAGGACCGTGAGGATCAGGAACGGATACAAAAACAGGTCCGGAGCAAGGAAGAGGCTGAAGGCCAGAAGATTAGGGAAAATCCTGACGAAGAGCGGGGCAAGGGTGGCTATCATGGTAAGAGACGCCAGACTGAATCCCAGGAGGAAGAGGTTCAGGAGGTTGAGCCAGAAAAAATGGCCGTTGACCAATACCGGGGCCACAATATAGATATTAGTTTTTAATGGGAGTTTTTGATGACCACAGAGATTTTGGGTTTTATAATAATTGTCGGTGCTGTAATTGTATTTTTTGCCCGGCGTCAGATGCAAAAGACAGATGAGGATACCGAAGTGATTGAGGCGTCAGCCGGCCGTTTAAGGTACGAGCTGGAGCAGTCAGCCAATGAAATAATCGATCGGATGTCTGGGCATATAGATCACTTGGAGACCCTGCTTCGGGAGGCAGATTACAAGACAAACCTCCTGGAACGCCGGATTGAAGAGTTTGAGCAGCTGCAATTGGATTTTCAGAACCAGGGGAAATTAGGTGCTGGGGATAGCGGTTCCCACCTGGTAGAAAATGGAGATATGCAAGAATTGCCGAGCCTGGAGGAATTTAATCAGTTCCCCCAGGCCGATTTATATGAGGAAGAAGAATCTTCAGATTCCTCCAATAAGATGACGGAGGCTCAGATAAAGGCCCTTGAAGCCATTCGTGAGGCATCCATGGCCTTGGAGGCGGCTCAAAATGAACTTGGAGTGAATGATGAGGATTACGACGAAGAGGCGGAGGACCTTGAACCAGAAGACACTGATGATTTGGATGAAGTAGAAGAGTTAGAAGAAATAGAAGAAATTGATGAAGTAGATGAAATAGCAAATCTCAACGCTATAGATGATACAAGTGAAATAGACAATATAGAGGATGATCTGGAGCCGTCTGCAGACGAAAGCGTGGAGGAGCCTGACCAGGTACCAGAAGATTTTGAGTCAGTACTGCAAGAGGCTTTGGCTGAAGATGCAGATGTGTCGGATATGCCGGATGTACCGGATGTTGCTGAAGAGGCAGATGTCTTGGAAGAGTCCGGGGAAGCCCTGATAACAGAGGAGCCACCGGTAGTTTTTGCCGAGCCGGATGAAGAGGAGGTCATTCAAAAATATATTGCCCAGGAGCTTACCCGTCAGGAAGATGGGGGAGAAAATAATGGAGCACCTAGTGATCTGACGGTGGAGGAAGCTACTATTATTGCCAAGAAGCTTTTGATTGCCGGCTTTGAGCCGGAGGAGGTCAGCAAGATGACTGGCCTCAGTATGGGGGCAATAAACCTGTTGGAAATGGTAAAGTAAATCTTTTAATTCCATAAATTTGTTGACATGTTATATGAATTTTCTTATAATAGTCTCTGTGAACGGGGGCGTAGCTCAGCTGGGAGAGCACATGCCTGGCAGGCATGGGGTCAGGGGTTCAAGCCCCCTCGTCTCCACCATATAGCAAATAAGCCTCAGTTATGATGGTAACTGGGGCTTTTTTATTGGGTTTTATCCAAAATAAATAAAAGGGGAAAAGGGGTTTTTTTGAAATGGACAATATGTTGCCTATGGTCGTTGCGGGAGTATTTGCACTCCTTTGCATAATGGGGGTAATTTATGTGAAGGTGTCAGACCGGGAGCTGTTGCAGGAAAAGGATGAAGGTATTAAGACCTTACAGGATGAGTTAAAGAAGCGGGGTACCGAGATTGAAGAGCTGGAGGAAGAGGTAAAATCCCTGGCTCATGCCAAAGAGGTACTGGATTATGTAAAGGTGAAGTTCCCGATTATCGGTGATTTGATTGCCAGAGAGCATCTGGAGGAAGGTCATGTAAAGCGGGACGAGGATTATAATGATTACCAGAAGGCCTTGGAGGAGTTCCGTCCGGCCACAGAGTATGAAGCAGAAATCCGCAAGTTAAAGGATGAGCTGTATGTGGAGAAGATGGAGGGCGAGTATGTGACTGCCTTCAGAAATATTGTTATCCGCAATAGTGAAAAGCTTAAGGACGAGGTTGTGGTGAACAAGAGCTACAACTATGACAAGGCCATCAAGGGCGAACCGGGCCGACCAGCCGGTTTTGATATTGACATTGAATTCCTTCAGGGGGATGTAAAGCAATATCAGCACAAGATGGAAGATAAATAGAAATAAAATGCTGATGCAAAGATAATTTGCACCAGCATTTTTTTACATTAAATATGGAAATAATTCATCATTTTCTGGGTGAGCTTTTTAGCGTCCTCATCCTTGTGCTCCAACAGATATTTCAAAGAGCCGTAAAAGAAGAAGGAATTTATAGGGAGGTAGCGCTTGCGTTTTTTGAAATTGCCCCAATAGATGAGCTTTTCAAAGATAGCAGCAAAGTCCTCCTGGGTGGCATTATGCTTGGCTACCAGTTTTTTAAGGCGAAAATCCTGACAGGCATAGGCATAAATCTTTTCCATCAATTCATCCTTTTTTATGGTTTGCCGATCGTAGTAGCCTAATATAAGGTCATTTATAACATTGTCCCGGCCCATTATTCGTTTCATGGCCACAAGGAAGAGGCCAATAAGGGCAAACAGAACTACATAGGAAATAATATTTGCCATGATAAATCACTCGCTTATAAAAAATTATGGTATTGGTACAAATCCGGCCAGAATTGTGTGTCCGCCATCAAGCAGGTTGGAACGTAATCTCTCCAGGCGTCCTACAATTGGGGCAGCGTTAATTCTCAGCCAAAACCGTGCTACAGGCATGTGGACATTTCCATAAATCGGGATACGGTTCAAAGCATAAGGGTCATCACCGGCCCGGACATAATCAAAAAATACAGTAAAACCGCCCTTATAGCCAGCTTTTTTGGTTTCGGAGAGAACCTGCTGATTGTAGAAGCCGCCTGGATAGGCGATATATTCGCAAAACTTAAAGGTTTTCCATTCTACAGCCAGTTTACCGCCCACAAGCTGATTTTCCATCTCGGTGGAAGGCAGCGGCGGAAGTTCGAAGTGGCTAAGGGTATGACTGCCCATATAAATGTTGTTTTCACTCATTTCATATACCTGAGGCCAGGTCAGGTAGTTGTCAAAGCGATCCATATAATCTGATACCAAAAAAATGGTGGCCTTCATATTATATTCTTTCAGCACCGGATAGGCATAAACATAGTTGTCTTCATAGCCATCATCAAAGGTGATGAGGATTGGCTTTTCAGGCAAGGGCGTTTTATTTACCAGGAAATCGTGGAGATCATCAGGGGAAATGGTAGTATAGCCGTTGTCATGGAGATATTTCATTTGAGCGGCAAAATCCTTCGCAGGTACGGTCAATGGACCATTTTCAACGGAATTAACCTGATGATAATTGATAACCGGTATACCACGACTGCTTTCCCGAATAGACCAAAGGACAATAACCAAAAACAAAGCCAAAAATAAATATAATGTAAGTAAGAGTATATTTTTAAATTTTAAATTTGCATGAGTATTCAATGGCACCAGATGTTCCCTTCATATATGATATAATAGCTAAAAATTATTCTAATACCCGTCCCAAGGTATGTCAAATAAAAAACTTGCAACAAAGGGGGACTGTGATAAAATAGTGGGTAGGCTTTAGAATAAATCAACCCCCACCTTCTGTGGTTACCCCAAAAGGGAAGCAAGCAGGTGGAAATGGGCAGATTACGGAAAGGAAGCATAATTGTTTATGAATAGAAATGATCCCTGCTGGTGTGGCAGTGGCATAAAGTATAAGAAATGTCATTTGGAATTTGATGAGCGGATAGACAGCATTAAATATGATGTGTTTAAGTCCCAGCAAAAACCGCCTCACCATATTATTAAGACTCCGGCGGATATTGAGGGGATTAAGAAAAGTGGCGTGGTAAATGATGCTGCCTTGGATTTGGCCGGTAGCATGATTGAAGTGGGACAGAATACGGCGGCCATTGATGACGCCGTGCGGGAGTTCATTGAGAGCAAGGGTGGCATACCTGCCTGCCTGAATTATGAGGGCTTCCCTAAGAGTATTTGCATATCCATTAATAACGTGGTTTGTCATGGTATTCCTTCCAAGAAGACTGTTCTTCAGGAAGGGGATATTGTCAATGTGGATATTACTACCATACTGGATGGCTATTATGCAGATGCGTCCCGGATGTATATTGTGGGAGGCAAAACATCCCCAGAGGCAGAGAAGCTGGTGCGGGTGGCCAAGGAATGTATGGAGCTGGGCATTGAGGCGGTAAAGCCTTGGGGCTGGCTTGGTGACGTGGGAGCCGCAGTTAACGCCCATGCCAAAGCCAATGGATATTCCGTGGTTACGGAATTGGGTGGTCACGGCGTAGGCAAGGATTTCCATGAGGAGCCATTTGTGCCTCATGTGGGACGGCCAGAGACTGGGATGCTGCTGGTGCCGGGCATGGTGTTTACTGTGGAGCCCATGATAAATGCGGGCCGTTATAAGGTTACCGTGGACAAGAAGGATGGGTGGACGGTGCGGACCAAGGATGGGTCTTTGTCGGCCCAGTGGGAGAAGACTATATTAGTCACCGAAACTGGGACTGAGGTATTGTCCAGCTAAAAGGGTACAGCAAAAGACTGGGGGAACCGTTTTCGGCTTCATCGCTGCGTCTGTGGCTGATATTATAGGAGGAATTGATTTGCGGGGATTACGGGGAGCTACTACGGTAGAGGAGAATACGGCAGAGGCAATCTGGGCGGCTACACAGGAAGTTGTTCGGGAGATGCTTTTGCAGAACGATATAGATACTGAGGATATCGGGGCGGCGATTTTTAGCGCCACTGAGGATATTACCGCGGCTTTTCCGGCCTCGGGTGCCCGGAAGTTGCCGGGATTTGATATGGTACCTCTTTTTGATACCAGGCAGATTGCCGTGGAGGGAGCCATGGAAAGGTGTATAAGGGTTCTGCTGCTGGTGGATACACCTTTAAAGCAGCGGGACATTAAGCATGTGTTTTTAGGAAGGGCAGCTAATTTGCGGCCGGACTTGAAGGATAAGTAAGGAAGGCTTATACAAAGGAGGAAGATAGTATGAATGAGATTATTGCTACTACTAATGCCCCAGGGGCCATTGGTCCATATTCCCAGGGAGTAAAGACTGCTGGGGGACTGTTGTTTGTATCTGGCCAGATACCATTGGTTCCAGCTACTGGTGCCGTTGTGGAAGGCGGCATCGTGGAGCAGACCACACAGGTTTTGGAAAACCTCAAGGCAATTGTTACTGCGGCTGGCTACAGCCTTTCTGATGTGGTGAAGACCACTGTTTATATTACTGATATGGGAAATTTCGGTCAGGTAAATGAAATTTATGGTAAGTATTTCACAGAAAATTGTCCAGCTCGGGTTTGCGTGGAAGTAAGCAAGCTGCCGAAGGACGTTTTGGTTGAAATAGATGTAATTGCTTCCAAGTAATGGAACCTCTTCCGCTAACTATGTTGGTACCGACGGCGAAGCCTAGTACCCGAAGGGTGCTTCCCCAAAGAGGAAGGCTCATCTTGAGAATGTTTAAGGAGTGAATTTTTTTGAGTAATGTTGAGAAAAATAGCGTTAATGCTATCCGCATACTGGCAGCGGAAATGATCCAAAAGGCCAAGTCCGGTCATCCAGGCTTACCAATGGGGTGTGCACCAATAGCTTATGAGTTATGGGGCAAGCACATGAATCATAACGCCAAAAATCCAAAATGGGCCAATCGGGACAGATTTATCCTCTCGGCTGGTCATGGTTCGGCGATGCTTTATTCCCTGTTGCATCTCTTTGGCTATGGTCTTACCATGGATGATATAAAGAATTTCCGTCAGTTGGGCTCCCTTACTCCTGGTCATCCGGAATACGGTCACACCGTAGGTGTGGAAGCTACTACTGGCCCTTTGGGGGCTGGCATGGGCATGGCTGTTGGTATGGCTATGGCTGAGCGTCATTTGGCGGCAGAATTTAACAAGCCAGGCTATGAAGTGGTTGACCATTATACCTTTGCTTTGGGCGGCGACGGCTGTCTCATGGAAGGTATTTCCTCCGAGGCCTTCTCCTTGGCTGGAACTTTGGGATTGGGCAAGCTGATAATCATTTATGACAGCAACCAGATTTCCATTGAGGGCAGCACGGATATAGCTTTTACTGAGGATATAATGCAGCGCATGGAAGCTTTTGGCTTCCAGACTATCGACGTTTTGGACGGCACAGATTGTGAGGCTATTGGCCTGGCTATCGAGGAAGCCAAGAAGGATACCACCCGTCCATCCTTTATTCGGGTACAGACGGAAATCGGTTATGGCTGTCCGGCTAAGCAGGGCAAGGCCAGTGCCCATGGTGAGCCTTTGGGTGAGGAAAATCTCCAGGCAACCAAGGAAACTCTCCAGTGGCCGGAAAGTGAAGCCTTCAAGGTTCCGGAGGAGGTTTATGCCAATTATAAGGAATTGGCTGCCAAGGGGGAAAAAGCGGAAGAAGAGTGGAACAAGCTGTTTAATGACTATCGTTCCCAGTTCCCGGAGGAAGCTAAGCGCTGGGATGAGTTCCATGCTCCAGTGGATGCGGAGGCACTCCTTAATAACGAAGATTTCTGGGCTAGAACAGACAAGCCAACGGCCAGCCGGGCTCTTTCCGGAAATCTCATTAACAAGCTGAATGGTATTATGCCAAATCTTTTTGCCGGAAGTGCGGATTTGGCACCTTCCAACAAGACGGAAATGAAGGGCGCCGGTGACTTTAACAAGGACAATTACGGCGGCAAAAATATTCATTTCGGCGTGCGGGAATTGGCTATGAGTGCCATTGCCAATGGTATTACCCTCCACGGCGGACTGCGTACTTTTGTGGGAACCTTCTTTGTATTCTCTGATTACTTAAAGCCAATGATTCGTTTGGCGGCTCTTATGGGCTTGCCAGTGACCTATGTCTTCACCCATGACAGTATCGGCGTAGGTGAGGATGGTCCTACCCATGAGCCAATCGAGCAGCTGGCTATGCTTAGAAGTATGCCTAATATCAATGTGTTCCGTCCGGCAGACGATATAGAAACTGCCGCTGCCTGGTATACAGCTATTACCAGCAGCAAGACTCCTACGGCTTTGGTACTGACTCGTCAGAATTTGACTCCTCTGGCTGGCAGCAGCAAGGAGGCTTTAAAGGGTGGTTATGTGGTATCTGGCTCCACCAAGGAAACTCCTGATGGTATTTTTATTGCTACTGGCTCCGAGGTGGCATTGGCTGTTGAGGCTCAGGAAATCCTTAAGGGTGAGGGCCTGGATGTTCGGGTAGTATCCATGCCATGTATGGATCTTTTTGAGGCCCAGAGCGAGGAATATAAGGCTCAGGTTCTGCCAAAGAAGGTTCGGGCCAGAGTTGCTGTAGAGGCCGGCAAGGACTTCGGTTGGGGCAATTATGTGGGCCTTGACGGCGCCACTGTGTGCATGACTTCCTTTGGTGCTTCAGCACCGGCTGCCCAACTCTTTGAGAAGTTCGGTTTCACCAAGGAAAATGTGGCTGAAACCATGCGGAAGGTTATTGCCGGGCAGAAGTGATCTGAACCCTCATCCTTTGGCCTGCACTGGCACCGACGGCGAAGCCTAGTACCCGAAGGGGTGCTTCCCCAGAGGGGAAGGCACGAATAGAGAATGGGTGGTGCAGGTTGTATGTTTTTATTGACATATGGCTGGAAAGAATATACAATTAGCTCGTTGAGAAGTGAATAGGTTTTTCGGTGCTGACGGATTAGTGGAGTTCACCACATGTGCCGGGAAATGTCAATAAGCCGACCGTCTGGGCAAGGATTTGTCCAGGCGGTCTTTTTTATCCTCTGGCAAATCCTTTGTTGTTGTACAGAAAGGATGTTGTGTATGCGAAATCGTTGGCTTATTGCCCTGGCTGCTATTGGGATTCACATATCCATTGGCAGCGTGTACGCCTGGAGCGTATTGACCAAACCTATTATGAATGAAATGGGGATTACCCTGAAGGAAACTACCTGGACCTTTTCCCTGGCTATTTTGTTTTTGGGGTTATCCGCCGGTTTTTTGGGCAGCTTTGTGGAAAAGATGGGCCCTAAGAAAAGCGGTTTGTTGGCCACCTTGTTTTTTGGCACTGGGATGCTGGGCACAGCCTGGGCTATTGAGGAAAGCAGCCTGACTATGCTGTATCTCTTTTACGGATTTATCGGTGGTATCGGACTGGGGATCGGTTATATAACTCCTGTATCCACTTTAGTGAAGTATTTCCCTAATCATCGGGGCTTTGCCACGGGATTGGCCATTATGGGCTTTGGCTTTGCAGCGCTGGTAGCTGGCCCGGTTATGCAGTATCTTACCGGGGAATATGGCCTCGTGAATAATTTTCTGATTTTGGGTACGGTGTATATCATTATCATGAGTATGTCGGCCCTCTATTTAAAACCACCGGTGGCTAAAAAGAATGACAATATGATAGAAGGAAACTGTCAGGGAGTTACAGCTAATGAAGCCGTCAAAACGTGGCAGTTCTCCGCTTTGTGGTGGATTTTCTTTGTAAATATTACCTGTGGTATTGGTCTGTTATCAGTGGCGTCACCTATGGCTCAGGAAGTAGTGGGAATGGATGCCGCAGCCGCCGCTTCCATGGTGGGGATCATCGGCCTGTTAAATGGTGCCGGACGGATTTTTTGGTCCACGGTGTCTGATTACATTGGCCGGGGCATGACCTATATTTTATTTTTCCTTATTGAAATTGCAGCATTTTATCATCTGGCCAATACAGTTGATGCTATGGTATTTCAGCTTCTTATTTTGCTTATCATCAGCTGCTATGGCGGAGGTTTTTCCTGTATGCCGGCCTATCTGTCCGATCTCTTTGGTACCAAGCAGCTTAGTGCCATTCATGGACGCATACTGACTGCCTGGGGATTGGCGGGAATAGCCGGTCCGTCTATAATAGCGGTATTTAGGGAGAATACCAGTGGCTATGATTATACCCTGTATTTCTTCGCTGGTTGCTTCATAATTAACTTTCTTATAGCGGTGGCCTTGAAGGCTTACGGCAGAAGTAAGCGGGCAGCAGCCATTTTACACGTTCGTTGAGCAAAATATGTTCTTTAGTAAACTGGGAGAGAATGAAGGAAAATTTTCTCCCAGTTTTTGTATGGAAAAAAATACATAAAAAAACAAAAAAATTTAGTAACTATATTTGAAAAAATGTGCAAAAAAAGTTGAAAATAAGTCAAAAATGAGTATGTTTTGGGTAAGTGTTCCAGAAAAAACAAGGAGTGTTCATATATTGTACACAAATGTCCACAATATAAAACAGGGATGTAACTTATGACACACCAGGTTGCGTGTACAATAAAAATGTTGAAAAATAAGTGTTGACATTGAATTTAGTGGGTGATAATATATCACTGTGTCAATTTTAGAGGTTTATCTAAACGACAGGAGTGAAGTGTATGTCCCTTGAAGATTTGAAAAAGGCCCAAAAGGTTATCGGGTTGAAACAGGTAACCAAAGCCATCAATCGCGACCAGGTGACATGCGTTTTCCTCGGCGCTGATGCTGACAGCAAGGTGACCGACCCTATAAAGGACCTGTGTAGAGAAAAGGACATAGCCATTGAGGCTGAAAACACCATGGCGGAGCTGGGCAAGGCCGCGGGTATCGGTGTAAAGGCTGCAGCAGTGGCTGTGCTGAAATAGACACAACAGTTGTTAAAAAGTTCATATCCCTTGATAAATAGGCTTGTGATATGGATTTTTAATAAATACTAAATACTCAATTTGAAGGAAGGAGGTGCATGTATGCCTACAATTAATCAGTTAGTTCGCAAGAGCAGACAGAGCATGCAGGATAAATCTACAGCACCGGCATTAAAGAATTGCCCACAGAAACGTGGCGTTTGCACAAGAGTTTACACTACAACTCCTAAGAAACCAAACTCCGCATTGCGTAAGGTTGCCCGTGTTCGTTTGACAAATAGCATTGAAGTAACCGCATACATCCCAGGCATTGGCCATAATCTGCAGGAACATAGCGTTGTTTTGATCAGAGGCGGACGTGTTAAGGACTTACCAGGTGTACGTTATCACATTGTTCGTGGTTCCTT